>Ga0126342_10008013_pt1 | contig 18895 bp, 19 predicted proteins | sample Cyp1metagenome_FD_92528 | JGI IMG/M metagenome (GOLD analysis project Ga0126342, IMG submission 92528) | Coral microbial communities from Lord Howe Island, Old Settlement Bay, Australia - Cyphastrea 1 metagenome | ecosystem: Host-associated > Invertebrates > Cnidaria > Coral ... | reverse complement strand
CCAACCACTTTTCGGTCAATCAGTGGATTCGCTCTGCCATCCGTGATTCACAACAACCAACGTCTCCTATAGGTTTCCTATTCTGAAACTTCCGCCACCGCCTTGTGCGGTACTACTGGTAATGCTAAGATATCCCAAGATGTGGCAAGTGGGTAGAGCATGGTCTATCCTGACCCGCAAAATATTGCAAGGGATATTGATGTATTTGGTCTATTTTGGTCTGTTATTCGGTTTACTGTTTACCACATTGACATTCGTTACCGTTCAGATCAACATGCCGCAATGTCTTGTCGCAGGCAGATTTCCAGCAGGTGCACAGTGACATCGAGACAGAACAGATGCTTGCTGTGAAAGGTTTTCGTCCAACTTCCAGGGACCTACGTTTTAACATGTTTTAACTACGTATACCGACATACCTTTTTTCATGTCCTTTACTGTATATTCCTTTATAGAATCATATAGTTATAGTATGTTATAGTTATAAGTTATGTAAGCAAATTATCATACTATATATTATATATTGTATTTGAATATTATACTATGTATGTATATAATTTTAAGTATAATTATATATACTGTATATATAATTATGTATATATATATAATATAATATAATATTATATTATATTATGTTATATTATATTGATCTATTATGCTTCTGCCTCAACTGCCAATCTAACTCTTATTTGCTGCTTTGCACCCAAGGAAGCTGCGCTTCGAGGCAGAGGGCATGATGCTCCGAATGGTTGAGGCGAAGTGATGTGCGGTGCTGGAAAGACCAAAACAGGATCCAGAAGTGTGCTGCACTGAGGATGTTTGTGGTCGCCTTCATGGTGAGATTGAGCAGGCACCCAATCAGACTGAACACATGCTCCCAAGCATCATGCTACACCACCATGTGATGGATGATGTCAGAAATGCTCGCTGGAGCCACTATTTGAAGGAGCGGCTTCAAAGGGAGGCCGTCCAGACCAAACTACTCGGTTTGCGGGGTGCTAAGATGATGTTGCTAAGATGATGTTCTTCTGGACGTATACGGTTCTTACATGAAGGAATTGATCTCTCTGTAATTTTCTTCATAGAATATTGCTTGCCAAGGTTGGAAGACACTTGCACACAAATTGAGGACCGCTCTTCAGTCATAGTCACCAACGTAGATCGATGCTGCTTTCATGCAACAAATGCTTGGCTTCTCGCAGCGTGAATCTGATCAGAACAGCTTCTCCTACCTGGCCAAGTCCAAAGGCCAGGTTGCATGCGATTGGTCACCATTTTTTGTAAGGAGCCAATCAAAACAAGGAATTTATACATGTATATATATAATATCATGTGTATACATATATATCGAATCATATATTATATATCATTTTCTTTTTGGTGATTTCTAAAAATAGAGAGCAACACGATGGGACAGGGCATTGCACACGTCGGAAGTGCAGGTCTTTGACTTCGGCGCTGTTAATGAACTTGTTGCGCCCAGCAACAGATCGACAAACCGATTGGGGGAAAGGATCGGATGCGCGAATGCTTTACATGTCCCATGTGTACAAAACATGTTAAACGCGTGTTGCAGGTGCATGAACTGGTGAAACATCTAGGATCCAATGCATTACTTTTGGCTCCAAATGCATCCGATAGCAACGAATGATGCTTACAGCCCGAGAGCTTGTAGCTACGTAGCTCAAGGAAGGGAAGATGAGTGGTAAAGCATGCTAAAGCTTGTTCTCCAGTGACGCAACACAGCAACCCTGAAACCCAATACCTAAGAGAGCTTTTGCACAACCCCGGGCAATGCTTCAACCCAAAGCGGATGAATACCTGGGATGCAAAGCGCAAAGACGCTTGAGGTCGAAGCCTTATTTGGTGGCATTTTGGTGGCATTTTGGTGGCAATCACCATCGTCTTATATCTTTTTTTACAGGGGAGACTGGGGAAGACTCCCGCCAGGCCCACCGAGCCTGGAGCCTTCTAATCTCAAAAGGTCTCCTGAACTATTTGCAGTTCGTTGAGGCCGACCGAGTTGATTTTTTTTGAAAAAATGAAACAAAAGAACTATATATTAATTGAATAAATATATTAATTAAATAAATATATTAACATATTAACATATTAACATATTAACATATTATTATTATTATTAATTATTATTACGGTCAGCTGAAGGCAACACTTGTCACATCTTATCACTAAATTGAGGCCTCATTTGAGTAACTCATGGAGTTTGTCCAGCCTCTGGCCGGAAGTGCACTGCTAGCAGTTGCCAGCATCCACACCTGTTCAGGCCAGACAGTTCATTGCTGTTTCTCCATGGCTGCGACGCTTTTCAGAGTGCGAGGAGACGCTTTTGAATCTTTTGAACCACATTCGAACATCGTTTGCATCATTTGCACTTCACGACCAATTTCAACAATCACATATATATATACACATACATTTGTGTATATATATATATAAATACAGATTATGACTAAGATTTATATAACAGATATAACATGCCACACAATATGTATATATATATAATTACATACAATATAATATGTACATATTAGAAGTTGCAGAGCTCAAAAGAACTATTACCAGAAGGCTTGAACCATCTTCCAATCTTCCCACAGGAGTCTTGCCCGGGATTGGCACAGCACTTGGGTTCCATGGCATATAGAGACCACTTCTCCCCAGAGTTATTTTGCCATGACCCGCTTGAAATTTGATGGAACAAATGGAATCAGGTGCTGGTCTCTTAGCCAATGGCCTTCCAGGTGGAATTTCGCACCTCGGCAGGGTGTGAAAGGTGTAAAAGGCGTGCAGAATTCCACTGGGCGTCACCTGCTGCGTCACCTGCTGCGTCACCTGCGTCACCTGCCAAGGCAGCCTGTCATGGAGGCTTTGTGGCAAGGAGATGTTGGGAGCCATCGAGCAAGTGCCTGGAAAGTCACGGACCCGGCTTTGCAGTCCTATGATTCATATGCTACATATGTCATCCTATGTCATCCTATGTTATATGTCCAGACTTTTGGCCATATCGCAGGATGACAATGGATGGAATGTGTTTGAGTTGAGGCACTACTGCTTGCTGACATCAATTTGCAAGGTGAAGAGTACGTATCTTGGCTTCCGCAAGTGCGAAAGGTTTAGCGCGGTCAATCATTTTGCAAACGCAAACACCAATATACACGTTTTGGTCAGCTTGCGTCGTCTTGCCAAGCACAATCAAATTTACCGCAGCATACTTCTGCTGAGCAGCTTTTGTATGACTTCAGTGCAAGTGTGTTGCCTTTAACAGTGCAAGGAGCGCATTTGCAAGCAGTCGTGCCCATACGATGCAGCTATTCGCTTGGATGTCCATCGATGCTGGTGCTGCAAAGACAGCATGCTGGTGTCAATGTTGTAGATCAACTATGCATGTCTAAAGTCTGCAGTTCTAGAGAGGTGCAAATAGATCACGAAAATGCGTTCAGATGAGCTCCCTTGGATAGCAGCTTTTCGACCTTTACAAGTGGAGACACGAGATATGCAAGGAACTCTTCCTCAAGAAGCCTTGTTTAAAGAAGTCGATGGGCATGGACAGAGTATGCTGTTCAGGCTGGCCAGCAGCCAGCAGACTTTGACCTCACACAGCCAATTTTGCATGTCTCTAGTTTCGAAAGGTGCAAAATTGCTTCCAAGCTCATTTTACTTCTCCTTCCAGGCTGCTGCGAGCTCTTGCAGTACGGCTCAATGAAATTGGGTACTGTCAGAGCTTGTCTGGATCTCGGCCTTTTTCCTCGTGCCATCGGCAGTTTGTTTTTTACAAGAATGCAGACGAGAACTTGTCTCAGGAACTTTTTGGTTGCTACAGTGAAGCTCGGACGACATGCATGACGTTGAACTGACGAATACCGCATAACCGTACAACCGAGTATATAGACATAGAGAGCATTTCTTGTGTTTGACAAGTGCAATGTAACGAATGTATTTGTTGGGGCTCTGAACGGCCGCTGGGTGCACGGGGTTTGTGGGTTTGTCCTGAAATTTGCCTCGGAGTTGGACGTAGCTCACTTTCATGCTGTGCTGCTGCATTGAACGAGGATATTGGTTTTCCCAGATGACGAAGTTGCTGCGTTCAACTGTGCACTAGCCCTGCTTCTGCGACATTCCTTGGTAGATTTGTACAGGTGCCATTGGAGTTGTTCTTTGTTGCCAGAAAAAAGAGAGTTGAGTCGAGTCGAGTCAAGTGATTCCCTCGATGCTTTTGGTGGCTGTCAGGCCAAAGTTCCAGAAGTTGGAGGTAGTGCTCTGGCAATTTGATCGCCTTGTGGAGGGGTTTCTGCCAAAGGTTCATGCAGCCCTGACAAGGTGAGGTCAGTCGGTCAGCTGTTGGTACTGAAGCACTGGACGAGAGATGTGTGGAAAGCAGCTTCTCCAGCTTGAGGCAGTTTTCTAGGACACTTTTTTGAAGAGGCATTCGGAATGCATCACCAGCCAATGTTTTCTTGCTGCAAATGAGGCATGGAGTCAGCTCAGAATACTATGCGATTCAGTGGTTCCTGACACTCTACGCAAGTGATCTTCCACAGCCCATCGTGCGGAGAATCTGGGACCGCTTCCTGGTGGCTGGCTGGCGAGTGATGACTCAGATCGGCCTTGTCCTGCTCTACCGGATCCAGGATGTCTTGATCGAGATGGAGCCGTCCTCAGCTGGTACAGCTGTTACCAGGTCCTTTTGTATATTTTTGTATCATTTTGTGTCTCTTGTTACCATGGAAGATTCATCCTACACCACTGTTATACCTGAGAGATCCCAAAAGTGAAGCCAGCCCTGCCACTTGAGTTTTGCCCCTTATATTTTGTTGTGGCTTTTGCCCCCAATCCCAATAGTAATTGGTCCCAATCCAAAAATATAGGGATCTGATGATCATCGGATGATGAGGATGGAGAGTGATTGTTGTGGCCCAGGACACCTGCCGTGCGCTGGTCTTCCTGAAGAGGCTCAGACATCTTGGTGACATCTAGGGAGCTGTGATGATATCCTCATATCCATTAGATTCTATTGATACACGACAAATATACTATGATTGAGGAGGCTCAGACACTTGAGCTCCCGTGGATATATAAAGATTTATGATGATTTATGATGATTTATATTTTACAATGATTTATCATGATGTATGATGAACATTGATGAACTATGATGGACTATGTGGAATTGTATACGAGGATTTATCACGGAGTGGCCAATGCACCGTTGATTTTACCCGATTCCACAGGTTCACGCGAAATGCCAAGTTGACTGCAGAGGAGCTCCTTGATACCGCAGCCACTTTCAAGGCAGCTTGGCATAGCTTGGCATAGCGGCATAGCAAAGTTTTGCCCAGTTGAGGAATGAGAAAGTATCTGAGATCCTGATCCATCTGATCCATCTGATCCTGTTTGCGCCTGTTTGCGCTGCCTGTTTGCGCCTGTGAGGTCTCCCATCGAATGCTCTCTGCTCTTGAAGCTGCGTATGCATGGCACGAGCCATCGCAACTGACAGTCATCAAGGCCTCTTCTGGACAAGTACAGTGCAGTTGACCCATGATAGGTTGATCTGCGGACATGGTTTTCCTGCAAGTGACAGCTTATTTCTTGACAGGACTTGAACAGTGGTAGCTCGGCCAAAGAGCAGTTGCCTTTGGAGTTTGGCCAAACACTGCATAATTCTTGCTAAAGATCCCCGGTCATGCACTCCAATTGGCAACATTGCAACTGGAAGTAAGACCCCGAGCACACTTTCTGGCTCATGTGAGCCCTCCATATACTTTGCCCTTCTGCTACCATGTTTGCTTTCAACCTGTGGAGATTATCTTTTTGCAGATAAAGTAGCTTGTCAAACGACTTTGTCAAAGGACCTTGTTGATCCCTGTCCAATAATTTGATATGATTTGTATGTTCATGGTGGCTTGTAGGGTGCGATGTGCTGTATCAGACCGACGGGTTTCAACCAGATAATTGCGAGAGTTCGGGGAAGATATCATCCACTGGCAATAGATCAATAGATATTTGATAAATGGGCTAATCATTTCAACCAATGTAACACATACATCTGGACATAAAACAATTTACGATAAAACCTCGATTTTTTAAGGGGAAATGTTTCAAGAGAAAACTTTACATCACTTCTTTCATATCATCTTCATCTCATCTTCATCTCATCTTGAAATCTAAAAAGTGCTAAAACCTCGATTTTTCAAGGGGAAATGGTTCAAGAGAAAACTTTACATCACTTCTTTCATATCATCTTCATCTCATCTTCATCTCATCTTGAAATCTAAAAAGTGCTAAAACCTCGATTTTTTAAGGGGAAATGTTTCAAGAGAAAACTTTACATCACTTCTTTCATATCATCTTCATCTCATCTTCATCTCATCTTGAAATCAAAAAAGTGATGAGATGAGATGAGATGAAGATGAGATGAAGATGATATGAAAGAAGTGATGTAAAGTTTTCTCTTGAAACATTTCCCCTTAAAACATCGAGGTTTTAGCACTTTTTAGATTTCAAGATGAGATGAAGATGAGATGAAGATGATACCCCATCAATCACCATCAATCACCATCACCATCCATCACCCATGTTGTGTGGAAGGCGTCTCTGAGGTCAAGTCCACTGGACGGTGCAAGCCACCGCGGAGGTCCAGGAGATGTCTCGATGTGGCTACCGAGGCTACGGCCAAGGCCATTCCAAATGGCCATTGAAACATGCGGATGATGATATAAGATGATGAGACTGCTGATCATTTGATATTTGATGATAAACCATGATAAACATTGATAAACCAGTGAATTTGGGGGTACCTCATTCTAGTGACAATGTTGAAGAAGTCATGAAATACGAACTTGTTGAATGATCTTCAACGAACTTCTTCAATGGCTGTCCCATCACTGCCGCGAAGGTGGACGGCGTCTCCAAGGGAAAGTGTTACCATTCCTCCTGCACAACTTGGACACCGGTGAGACGACCATGATGGAAAAGGCCCGACAGAAACGGCTGCGAGTGCAAGGCTACGACAGAAATGGCTGCGGCTGCGAGGCTTTCTCCCAGTACAAGGGCGAAATGCACCAGCAAGCTCGTGCCAAAGCAGGACCTTTGCAGGTTTGGTACACTTTGGTACACTTTGGTACAAGGTTTTAGTTAATTTTAGTTTGTTTTAGAAACAAAACAAACAAAGATGCAGCAAAGGGTTCAGGTTTTAGCTGGCAGAATCCTCCGCACAGGCCACACCTTCATCCGCCGACATGCCTGCAGTGAGTGGCGTGGAAGCGCCAACAGGCAGCTTTTGGATGCAGTATCTGGGTTGCACCGTCATTAACGGCCATTGGCTGTCTGCTCTCAGAGCTCTCTCCTGCAATTCCTACAATTCCTACATTTCATGAGGGCTTTTCAGCTTTCGGATTCCTGCAATTCCCTGCAATTCCTACATTTGTTTGACCTCCAGTTCTTTTCTCGTTTTCTTTCTCTTGCCACTTTGCAGTCCAGATGCTTCCAGCTTGCCTCCTTTACTTTCCCAAACTTTGCTTCATCTAGTAGCACCTCTCAACACATTTCAAAGCAACTCAGTCATATACGCTCATTTCATGTCATTATTTAGTTCCGTTTGATTTGCTGCACCACCAAAGCATGGACAGTTCAGTATGTCCGTCGGTCCTCCCATATGTATATATACTGTATATAAATATGTATATATATATTATATATATATACACGAACACATACAAATACATGTACATGTACATGTTACATGTACATGATGCATGCCAATTTGAGGACAGTCCAGCGCCAAGCTGAGAGACGGCTTTCGCAGACTTAGTCCAGCACCAGCCTTGGAACCATCGATTTTCTTCCTTGTAACAGGCTAGCAGTACCATGCAGTAGCTACAATGTTAAAGTCTGGAGAGTGTGAGTCTGGGTGATATCTATGATGTCTGTGAAGGATTCATTCACACCACCGAGCTTAGAGCGCTAGGTTTCTGACGTTTGAACACTGTCTTGCTCGGCAAAGCTCAGACTGAACAGCTGCCGTTGGCAAGGACCTGGAGTTCCCTGGAGCTCTCCGGCGCGGAATACGCGCGGGGAATGACACCGGACAGCTGAAAACTTTACCGGCGGCGAAGTGGCTGTGCACGGCTGGTAGTGCAACATCAGTTTATATAAATCAGTTTAAAACGTTTCAGCGAAGACTTCCTGTCCTTTCATACTGAATCTGAATGATTTGAATCAAAACATATTGTAGGTTTCTATGAGCTTTGGTAAGCAAGGAATTCATGTCATTGTAACATTGTTGCATGGTCGACAGCGTGCTCTTTGCTCGATGCTTTTAAGGCTCAAGGTCAATGACTTTGCCTTCTGCGAAAACGTGACTCGATGTCCGAAGAAATAGCTCCACCAGTGACAGCTGTGAGATTGCCTGATCCCACGCGCGACCCAGCGAGAGCAAACTTGCGCGCTTTCCTTGAAAAGTTGGCCCGTCGACGCAAGACCATAGTATGCAGTGCCAAGTGTCGGAAGACCATCGAAGACACGCTGAAGAAGCTTGGCGGAAAAGGCTTGGCAAACACCGGGCGTATCAGATTGGATGACTTGAAGGAAATGCTGCGAGAGCCTCCAGCTGGTGTTCCTCCGCAAACACTCAGAGAATTTGTTGATATTGCAACAGCCTATGACGTTGGAGATGGATCTGTTGACCTCCGTGAAGTGCTGAAGTTTGCCTTACAAAGTGAGCCGGGAATCTTGCAGCGAATGAGTTGGATATTGCCACTTCTGGTGCTTTTGATTTGGTTGCTCCTAGGTCCAGCGGTTTTTTGTCCGGCTGAAGGATGGTCATATTTGGATGGGCTTTACCTCTCGGTTTTGAGCTTGAGTACTGTTGGGACTGGCGGTGGCCTCTCCGAAGGGTCGCAGGTGTATCCTCGATCCGTTGCTGCTCAAGTGTTTTTGTTGGTCTATGTCCTGATTGGTGCGGTACTGACAATTTGGTTTCTGCTCAGTCTGTCGTTAGCACTGCTGCCCCTCGAACAAAGGCCTTCCTTGATGAGCCTAAGGAGTACCCCTGACCTCCTGGCAGAAGATGGTCATGGAACAATCAAAGGTGGATTACCTTTGGAGGATTTGGTTGGAGATCATCCAGCAACATTGCCACCAAAGTGTGAGGCTTCGGAGCATGCAAGTGACGTGGAAAAAGGTCTTCGCGGTCCTCTGCGGGAAGAAAGTGCCAAGCCCAAGTCGATTGTGCAGATTCACAAAGAAAGCTTGCGCGAATGGGCCAAACCACGCGCCAAAACTCTCCAGGCAGTAGCCTTTTGGGGCAGCATCCTTCTTGAGGTCATTGTGATATTGGCTGCAGGAACGGCCATTGTTCTACTGTCATCAACTACTGCATCCTTCCTGGACGCATTTAGCTGGGCAGTTCTTACTGGCTTGACCATAGGATATGGACTGATGGCGTCACTGGGAGATGGTGTGAATCAGAACCTCGCTCGCGGTTTGCAAATTGCTTATGTTTTGCTTGCTGTCTTCGGTATCCTACACATGACCTTCAAGATTGGCCGACGATGCCTTCGGCAACGTGCTGAAGCATTTGAAAGGCGCATAAAGGAGCGTATTCTGCCAGCTGATCTATTGGCAGATTTGGATAAGACAGGCGGCGGAGTAAATCGGTTGGAGTTTCTCTGTGCAGCGCTATTGACCTCAGACCGTGTGTCTGGGCATGACCTTTCGCTGGCCCTGGAGATGTTCCAGAGATTGGATCCCAATGGCAGTGGCCTCCTTCGCAGTCCGCAGTTGGAGGCCTTCCGCCGCCCAGACTCCAAGGCTCTGACACTTTCGGAGCTCTTGGAGTCTCCACAACTGCATTCCCAACTGGAGGTGCATTTGGTCATATTTTTTCCATTTTTTTCCAATTTTCTCCATGTATTCATTCCTCGTCCATTTCTCTGAACTAATTACATGATTTAGAGATAAATGGTGGTAATATGTCGAACACTTATTCGCACATATATGAGAGCTCTGCGCCTTCGATGCCATTGGACACTTATTCGCAGTCCAAGTTGATGCAGGTGATGCAGTTCCCAGCCAAGAAGTCCATGATGGATGAAAGGACCGAATTGCGCTGACCACTGTGCCCTTCAATTGTCTGATCACTTCTGATCTGACTGTGTTATACTGTGTTTTTTTCCAACTCTCCAAGCTCGCAATGTTGAGGACAACTGCTGTCCTGCAAGAGGTCTACAAGGAGGGTAGCTGGCAGCTACTTCTTGAGGCCTTTACCGAAAGATGACTTTGGATGATACTGGCAGGATTATGACGCCGTTCGACGAAGTCTGGATGTGCCTCTGGCAAAAGTTGGGGATGAAACGCTTCGAAAGTGGCTACTTGTAGCCTTGTAGCTGCTTTGTTTTTGTTCTCCCCATCCCTGTGTGGTTTCCAGCCTTGTGGATTTGATCTGAGGCAAAAGATGATGAACTCCTTCAAGCACTCAAGGAGCACGGTGCCAGCGAGCAGGCAGGACCAATTGGGCTACGCTGTTGCCGGCGATCCGACTGCCCCGACTGGCGAGGCTAGAGCACAGGCAGTTGCACAGCGCGAAGCCATGCGGAAGGAGGTCTGCCCACACTTCCATCGATGTCTCTCCGTCTTCATCTGACATAGATTTGCTGATTTGCTGCAACAGATGACCCCAGGACCGCTAGGAGCAGTACAGCTTGACACTTTCCACTTGGAAGATCTTTGAAGTGTAGAGCCTTTGTTTCTACAGATGTCCACAGGCTGTCCATCACTTGTTCGGTCCACTTTGGTGCCATGTAACTGCAGGTGGCCATCTTGTCGCAGGCTAAAACGGACTTACTCCAGAGGGTGGACAAGGTGGCGGAGTAACGCAGCCTTCAGTTCGAGCTTGTGTTATTCCTCAAAAGACTAGCAAGAATGCATGTGACATATTGTGAAATCATTACGTGATTCTTCGTTTCTCAATTGTAAAATATCCATGACCAAGCTTGGTGTCTTGAAGGAGGCCCAGCAGAACAAGGAAGCTCAAGCTGCTGTTGAGGACTTGAAGAGCAGGTTGCAGCCTGAGGGAATCAGAGTATTCTAAAGATGACTGATTTGGTCTAGCAAAAATGAAGCCCTGGGGTTTTTGATATGAAGAGAGACTCGACTGGCATTTTGACCCACGCGAAGGCACAGATCGTTGGAACAGAAACTCCGCCACATGCAGCTGGAGCACGACGAGGCCCTGCAGCATCCGCTGCTGTCCTTGAAAATGTCATAATTGACATGTTCGGATCATCTTCGGATTCATTCCATTCCTGAGATAGGTCAACAATCGCTTAACAACTGCGACCCGACAACTCAAAGAGGTGCCGCTGCGAGGATTTTTGCAGGGACCATGTTGGACCTTGAAGCAACTTGGTAGGTGCAACACCTCAACCATGAGTATCAGCGACGAAGTCAGGAGCCAGACGTTGCAGGGTTCTTTCTCCAGGTTCTCCGGGATATACCATGATACTATACCATACTATACCAGTATAATATAGTATAATATCATCATATACCACAATATACCATGATTGGCCAGAGTCTAGACAGAACCCTGGAGCTCAGAAGCGTCAAAAGCTCAATATTCGCAGGAAGCAGAGCGCGAGATTCAAGACTTCCCACGGAGACTGAAGGATCCGGAAACGCATGGGCTGCACGGGCTCAGGGACCTGTTCAGTGGAGAAAACCGAATCAAACTGAATGGAGGAGAAGAGTCCATTTGTAATGCCGATTCGTCGGTTATGGTCAATGCTTGGGTGGTTGCATTCTTACAATCTGCACACTCTTCCCAGGAGCAGGCGGAGTGTTTGCAACATGAAGCTGACATCCGGGTAAATCAGGCGAGGGGTTGATGGATGAAATAGCCAGAAGATGCCAGAAGCTTTGAGTGCTGCGAGGTTCGATTGGAAGCTGCAGAGCAAAACCTGGAAAGACAGGCGTGCGATTTGCAGCTCGCGTTTGTATGAATCTTCGGTGGGCAACAGTAAAGCCAAGAAGTTAATGCATTCATCCTTGGCAAACAGCCTCAACTACAAGACTTGGAAGATGATTGGCACATGTGGGACTTATTGGAGCTTGTGATTACTGTGACTCTGAAGGGGGGGTAGTGCAAGGTGTGGAAATACCGCACATCTCGCGGTGAAGAGAAGTTTTGTAGTGCATTCTTGGATATTCTTGGCAGATCAACTTTTGCAGGGGGAGATGCAAAGTGCCCAATTGGAGTTGAAGGCCAGTCCAATGGTCAATAGTAGCAGCTGAAGCTGATGATGAGAAGAGTGAAACAGCCATATACCGACGCAGATGTCAAGCCTTTTTTGCAATGGTTCAGCTGTTCAGCTCCTGTTTCAATTCGGTTTCGGGAATGTACATACGTGGAAGGCCCTGTCGTCGTCCATGGAAGCGATGCGCGGACAGCTGAAACAGCATTCGCAAAAAGCTCAGTCACCCACAGTCTCTAAGAAATATGAGCCATCAATATGCCGCACTATGCCGCACTCATAGGCACTTAATTTCTCCGTGGCCTTTCAAATCCTTTAAATGTGTTGTAGATTGTTGATGGTTAAACTTTAGGTTAAACAGTAGTAACGCACTGCCTAATGCGCCGAGGCTCTCGCCAACATCTCCGGAGGGTCCAAATGTTGGACCCATGGCAGTGAACTCAGATGACATCACAATATGACAACACCATACAGGGACCATACAACACCTCATTGCTGAGTCGTCATTGAGAACGAAGCCGCCTGGCAGTTCTTCGTGCAGGCACCACCTTTGAGAACGGGACTGCAGTGGGATGTCCGACCCTTGGACGTTTCATCTCATAGCCGTCGTGTGGCACGTGTGGCACGTGTGGCACGTGTGGCACGGTGGCCAGGTCTGGAGCAGGCCTTCTTGGAGCGGAGATGCCAGTGGTTGGAGCCTTGAAGACTACGATCCAGACTGGTGAATCTGGTGAGCTCCAAAAAAAGCGTCGTTCAGATCATCTCAGATCCTTCAGGTCTACTGTCCGAGGGCAAGGTCGGCGCGGAAGTTGCAGCAGTTTGGCACATGCTTTGTGTGTCCTGAACTCTGCGCTGAGGTAAAGCAACACCTCGAATTCTTGGATTCGCAGGCATGAAGCAAGATTTAATATTTGCTTGTGATTCGAAGAGACTCTGACAAATTCTGAGGGAAGGAACTGATTCAAGCTGTACAAGCACGCTTGGTCGTTTGTGGCGCAGGTTCGGAGGCAAGTTGATCATCTCGGCTCGCAGGCGAAGGGCTTTGACTGCTCTTTCGACCGGTGAGTCTGCAATGAAATTCGCAGCAGTTTTTGAGTTTGCAAAGTTTGATTATGTAAACAATATTTATCGTCATATTATTATTATCATTATTATTATTATATTATTATATATTAATATATATATAGATCAATATTTAACAATACCGTCCGCAAACAATTCCTAGAAGTTGCAGGCCGCCTAAGAATCGATGTACAATGTGCACCAACATACACCAACCATTTTTATCAATTTTTCCAATATATCTACATATATCTACTGCTCCGGGGTCACATTGTTAGCATGCAACATGCACTTTTTCCCGATGTTTCTTGAGGCCTTGAGCAGGGGGCCCGGTTTACAGCTTGACTGTCCGTAGACAGCGGCACAATGATCACAGTGTCAGCGAGCCGGAGTCCAAGGCGGCGGGCTGTGAGAAACAGCAAGGACCCGTCAGATTTGCCAAGACAGCAATTGAACTTCAGCCCTTTTGTATTCTGTCTATTTCTGTCTTGTTTGCATCCGTTTGCCACATTTTGCCACAACATTCTGCACTCACCGGAAATTCTCGTGGAAGGAACAGCTGAACTATGACACATTTCGCCGTACAGCCTGATTTCGAGGTCAATGATGGCAAAGTGATGTCAAGAGGCTGAGTTCCGGCTTCAAAGTCAAGCCGAATCAGACTCCAGCTGCATTGCTGATTACAGTGATTTAAAAAAAAATGGGTCTCACTCAAATTACAGAATCTGCAATGCGAAACTGCATTGAGAGCCAATGTGCCAATGAGTTTAATGCACCCACATGTAACCAGTAGAATGGCCTTGCCGCGGTTGAAGTCTGCGCCAAGACTAGATTTAAATCCGAAAAGAACAAAAAATGCAGGAAATGCTGCCCACTGTCCGGGTCTGGGAGTTTCTCTGAAGGTTTTTTGGTCCTTTTGATATTCCGTCGCTCCGTTGATCTAACACTTGCAGCTGGCAATGTGAAATTTTGCGGCTGCCTCCTCTAAAGATCGACACCGACAAGCACAAAGAACACGGCTCAGCCCAAGCCCAAAGCCTGAGGTGGAAGGCTGCAATCCATCCTGCAATCCATCCTGCATTCTCAGTATATCTACTTCTGTTATTCTTGCTTCTACACTGTTCTACACTCATGTTTTCTTTTTTTTATGCTGGTAGGTTCAGCTGAACGGCCAACACCTGACAAGAAGAGACTACCCACAGCTTACTCAGTAGAGTGATGTCACCTGGCACCTGACCAGTCTGACACAGAAACCAGGGCTGAAGATGCCCCGCAAAAAGCAAGTGAATCTTCCACCCGAGGCTCGTGGCATGAGAGTTAGGGATTGTAGATACTTTGGGGAAGTAGAGTGAAGGGGTCGAATCAAATGTCAGGAGGGTGGGAATCGGAAACCTGTGATGCAAAGAAGAAAAGAAACAGATTGAGCTTTTTTCTTGGCAAGACTGCGCTTGTATTGAGTTCGACCTTTGATATGTTCTCAGTTTGACCCATTTCAATGGTTCGATTTCACATAATGTTTCACGTTGATGCCGTGGTCGCAGGAAGAAGCCATCGTTCTGGCCAATGTTGCCGAGCGAGCAGAGCGGTACGATGACATGATTGAGTACATGAAGGCGACCCTTAGACCTGTAGGAAGGTTCAGAAATCTAAAATTGATTCTTGACCCTTTTTTGCATTCATTTTGCCAACAGAAAATGGATTTGATTTGACTCAGTTGTTTGTCCTGAATTCTTTTGCTTTGTAAATTCTCTACACTCTACAGATACACCAACTTCTATGGAACAGGACCGTGTCAAAGCTGGAAAAGCCCTCAGCAGGGAGGAGAGGGAGATGTTTGCTGCAGCTTTCAAGGTGCTTGCCGCTGATTCCTTCGATTGTGACTGTCTGTGAGTCAGTCTTGATACAGTACATCTTTAATTTAAGTTCCACCTGGTTAGTTTGTCTCTGGAAAGTTCCCCAACTCTGCATGGACCGATTAAAGCAGACAGAAACACACTGGCTGTATCATGTTGCAAACGACAATACGCTCCAGCATGCTCTGGCAAACAGGGTGCGATGAGCAGCCGTCGACTTGCGGTCCGTGTGTGCAAGAGCATTCAAAGTCAGGAGGCACGCGGCAGAACTTTGCAGAACTTTGCAGAACTTTGCAGAACTTGTGACTTATGGTGCTTAGTTGGCTGATGGCCCTGCATGATGCAGTATCGCAGGAGGAAGCCGAAAAGGAGAAGAACGCAGCTCTTGCAGCGGGATACCTGAGCAAGGCGTCAATCAAAATACAGCGTTTTCTCCGTGGACGGCACCTGTCCTTGTACGATTTGTAAGATCTTGGGTTGGGCTGTGAGATAGTCACGGTATCGTGCTGTAAGGGTTGGGCTCTGTCCATACGTATAGACGAGCAAAGACGTACCATTTTCTTGGAAGGTCCGCTTGGAGCTACAGGGCCTTTGCATTCAGGCGCGGCAAGACGACTTGAATCGACATTGCAGAGATTTGAGTTGGCTGTCATCGAAGGGTCTGCAACTTGTTAACTGGATGGTATGGGCAGGTCCTTGAGCTGGTGGAAGGGACCCTTCTGCAGGGATCCAAGATGAACTCATCCATATTTTCATGATGTGTCAGATTTCGAGAAAGCAGCTCCAGAGTTTGAGGCCAAAGGCAGAGAACGGGGAACCCATCGTCTTCTACAAGAAAATGCAAGCTCGGGTCTTGGACTGCAAGATCTGCAAGATCTGCAAGATCTGCAAGAACATTTTGATACATTTTGAAGCCTTTTCGCTCCAACGTTGTTCATCCGATTTCTCACGGCATGGAACCAACATGAACCAACCAAACGGATCCAAACGGATATTTTTCCAGGCTGATTACTATCGATACTTGGCAGAGTTTCTCGAGAACGATGGCAAGAAAGAAGTTCTCAACCTCAGATTTCATTCGCAGAAGGATGCGTTTGTTGATTTGTTCGAGATCATTCTCAAGGATTCATTGGGTCTGCACGCTCGAAGACCTTGACCTCTTTGGGTCCTGTCCGGCCTCCCTGAACTCTCTTGTCTGCAGGCTGTTGCCAGTGCAATCGAAGTCTATGCGGATGCAACCACGGAGGCTGTTGGATAGTCAATGGTCTAGTCATATCTAGTCTAGTCAATATGATTAGCAAACCTCGCATTTTCATGCATTTTCTCTCATTGATCTTTCTCGAAAGTGCAGATATCCTTGGGTTTGCAGATGTCCAGATGTCCACGGGTCTACCGTGTGTCTGATGTGAAAAGCATCTGTGGCATAGCCGTGGCGAGGCTGAGCGGCATCTCATGGTGACGCACCCTGTGCGCCTGGGCGTTGCTTTGAACTACGCGGTCGGAGCCCAAGGAGAATGAAGCAAGGAGCTGTCAGGATGTTCGGTGAACTATGGTGAATGATGGTGAATGGTGAATAGTTTCATGGACCCAGTTGATGGAATTTGATGGATTTGTTACGTTATTAAGTTATGTTTTGTTAATGTGTTATGATTTGTTTGGATAGAAATATTATCATATGAGTAACCAACAAAATTATTGTAATACTAATTTAGTCTTGCTTCGCCTTGGCCTTTTTCAGGTTGCACAAAACCTTCATAACCGATAGGGGACGACCCTATACCGATACCCCACTTGTGATATCTCCGGGAGTACTGAAATCCTCACAAGCGATAGGGGACGACCCTAATTTGTGCATGGCATTAAATTTAAGAAATAAATTTGTCCGCTACTCATATACGGCAATATACGGTAACCGTATATTGGATACATGGCATCTAAGGTGTTCCAGCAGGTTATCCTCAAGGACGGGGATGGCAACTTCAATTTCAAGCATGTGAACTCCGACATACACAGCTACACATGACATAGTCAAGGTAACTTACTGTCAGGATACTGTAAGGATCTGTAGGGAAAATGGGGTAAAACCTGGCTTCAGTGGCTTCAGCTCCATCATTCAGGACACTGGAGCTGCCATACAAACAGCCAGGGTGGCGGCCTGATGTTTGTTGAAATATGTTGAACGTTGATTGCGTGTTGAAGTTGAGAAATGTCGAGAACATGTGACCCTTGGACCATCGACCTTTGTTGTCCGCCTTGAGGAGGCATACGTGGCGGCTGTCCGCAACCTGGAGGGAATGCCAGAGGCTCCAAGCCTTGTACAATGCACACGGCTGCAAGATCTGCAAGATCTGCAAGATTTGCCAATTGATTTGCCAGTTGATTTGCCAAGGGCACCCAATGGTCCCCGGGAGTATCCAGAATCCCAAGCTGTCCCAAGCTGTCCCAAGCTGTCCCAAGCTGTCCCAAGCTGTCCCAAGCTGTCCACCTGCAGGAAGCTGTCCGAGATGCGCATCCACTCCTTGCAGTACTTCTGGACCTTTGATGATTAGATGGACATGATGGAAATGATGGAAATGGCAAGAGTAAGGGAGCAGTATGAGCTACTGAGCCAAGATATTCATTAGGTAAACCCAACTGAAGGCTTGTTTTATTGGCAACTATGGAAGTCAAGCACATTACGGTTTTAAAGATTGAGGACTATTGAGGCGAACTTCGTCGTTTGGACATTTCTTCTGCATAGAACACTTTGTGGCAGGACAATTTGAGGGTTTGGTCGCCTGACGACTTTTCCTAGCCAGTGCCCTCCTTTGTCTCACTCGTCCTACTGCATCCGCAGAGGGGGAAAAAGTCAACTTTGTGCTGACGAAGCTGTAAAGGATGCACCTTTTAATGGAGGATCATGGAAGACTGGAAGACCAACTTCGCACCGAAAACATCTTTATGGGAAGTTTTTTTTTGCCGAACAGCTGTCAAATCACAAGCAGGATTCTGGGATGGCTCCAACAATCACATGTAGCATGTAGCAAAGCAATGCCAACTGACATGCTTTTGATTTTTCCGTTGCCATTGTTCTCAGCATTTCAATTCGGCACAATTCCAGAGGTGCAGGTGCCGAGAGCTCTCAAGCTTGGTCTCAGCTTCGACACACTTGCCATGAGTTGAAATAGAACACGCATGAAGACGTACAACGGTCAAACTCCAATATTTCATAATATTTCCAATAATCTACAGGGAATCACAACTGCAAACAAGTCATTTTGGCCGTGATTCAATTTTCTCAAGTATGTGTTATGGCGTGGGCAGGATATGGATGCAGATTCTCAGCTGAAACCTGTGCCAGCTGTCAAACCCATCAAGCGCCTGGAAGAGGCAGTGATCATTTTGGTATATTTTGCTCTTGTTCTGTTGAGATTGGCATTGAGACATTGGAAAAATATGGAAACATCGGAATCTTCCCATTGGGAGGCATTGGAAAAGCTTGAGCCTGAGAAGTTGTCTCCAAAGATTTTGGACACATGTAATTATTTAGCACAAACACGCACGCACACACACACACGCATACATACGCATATATATATAATATATACTATATAATATAGTTGAAATATATCGACCCCTGAGCCCCACCATGTATAGCATGTGCAGGTAGGTCTAGTAGAGGTATGCCTTAGCTATGAGTCCATCATACCCAAAGTAGATATCCCCGATATGTACAGT
>Ga0126342_10008012_pt1 | contig 18895 bp, 16 predicted proteins | sample Cyp1metagenome_FD_92528 | JGI IMG/M metagenome (GOLD analysis project Ga0126342, IMG submission 92528) | Coral microbial communities from Lord Howe Island, Old Settlement Bay, Australia - Cyphastrea 1 metagenome | ecosystem: Host-associated > Invertebrates > Cnidaria > Coral ... | reverse complement strand
GTAATATAGGATATAATATATATATATATACATACATGATATAAAATATATAATCTAATATATATATAATATGATATATATATAATATAATATATAAAATATACAATATAACATATATAAAATATAATATATAATATAATAGATAATATAATAGATAATATAATATTTAATATATATATAATATATATAATATAGTATATATTATTTAAAATATTATATTATATATATAATATAATATAATATAATATAATATAATAATATAATATAATAAGACATGATATAATATAATATAATATAATATAATATAAATATAATATAATATAATATATCTAATAAAATATATCTAATATAGTATATCTAATATAATATATATATAATATGATATGATATGATATGATATAGTATGATATAATATAATGTAATATAATATAATATAATACAATACATATATACATATACAATATTTATATATGCATATGTATTTTTTAAATACGAATGCAAGGAGTTTCGCTGTTTAAGGAAGACCACCGACTTCAGGGATCATCCCCACAATGGCTCGTTCACCTTCGATGCGGATGGTTCAGAGGCTTTACCAAGAAAATCATGTGGATACCCTCTGGTAAGTAGTACTAGCTTTAATGTATGTATGTATATATATATAAGATGTTCAAACAGTTTGCAATACGAAATCACTAGCTTTATGAGGGAAACAGGTAATATGATGGGTTTTAATGATGGATGTAACCCTGAATTTAATGGGATTTACTGATTTACCCTCTAACAGTTTCTTATGGAAGCCATGGCCCATGGCCAGTTCCATGATGTTCCCACCATGTTGAGGGGTGGCCTCAGAATGCATGACCCCCAGGATGGACCCAGATACGAAAACCCCACTTTTAGACCAGAAAAGGGACAATCCCCATCATTCCATATGTCAAGAATGGTGGGAATTCTTTCCGATTATTGTTTTTCGATTTGAACCTGTTCAGAATTTCATGGAACCTCCATCGTTTCCTGGATCTTCGCATTGAAAAAAGACATAAAAAAAAAAATTACAGAAATGTTACAGAAATTTCCAGATGTTGTCCCATCCATGCGCCCTGGGCCTTCTCCTTCGCCTGCTTGAAAATATCGCGCACTCGCGAGGCACCCACGCCCACGAAGAGTTCGATGAACTCCGAGGCGCTGGACCTGAAAAAAATTCACAGGAAGTGTCCTGGAGATTTCTTCCCAGCCTCCGAATTTAAAAAAAAAGTCAATGAAGATCACAGGAAAATGTGGAAAACCATGGAAAACCATAATTTGATACTCGAGAAACACTCAAACATACTAGTTAACCATCTGAAACCATGATTTTCATGGTGACCTGAGCTTGAGACTGAATGAATGGCACACCAGACTCGCCAGCCAACCTGGATGGCTGCAATGGGCCCAAAAAAAATGGGAGATCCTAAAGGTATATTTATTATATAGATATTATCAGAATTCACAAACTATATGGGATATCATTGATATCATATGCATATACATTATGTATATATATATATATATGTATGTGTTATAGATAGTCCAACCTAGGGGATGTTGCATATCTAATTATGTGTATTAATGGCAGCTGGCATGAATTACAATAATTCACCAATTTAAAATATGTCCGTATTGAAATAGATACAACCATATTCCAGTGACATCGCAGGTCGGTATCATTCACCCAAATGGGATGTATTAGGACATCATGTGGGATAATCTTAACCAATAATAATGCAATATAATGCAATGATGATATGGGATATCAATGGGATGTACTGATGTACCGGAACAGTCCATGGGATAGCAACCAACAATGCTAATGAGATAGTGAGAGGATGTGGGAGGTATTGGAAAATGATGGGATCATTGATATATGGATGGGGGTGAATAAACTAACCCTCTCTTCTTGCCATTGAGTTCTTCCAGCAATCAGCAGCTAATTTAATTATGTTTTCAAAGATCTGGAAATTTACATAGATCTCTATATATATATATATATATGTATAAATTTACCATATATAAGCTACCATATATAGCCATATATACATAGATCTACCATATATCAGCCACGCCATCCAGCCATCCAGCCATCCAAGCTGCGCTTTGGCCATCAGCGTCTTACCAGTACCCGGAGGTCCAGTCAGCAGCACGCCCCGAGGGATCTTGGCACCCACCTTCACGAAACGCTCAGGCGCCTGACAACTGGGGATGACAGGTTCTGGGCACAGTTCTGGGCTGAAAAATATGTTTAACATGTATATGATTGTATATGCATATATGTATATTTGTGTATGTATGTGTATAGAATTGTATAGATACATATAATTACATATCTACATGCAATTCAATCACTTTAAGATGTACTCGTATGGTATTACTTGGAAGTGTTGCTCACTTGTGGTTCATTTTATCGTTCATTCAGGATTTAGGGCTAAGAAAGAACAGTTTCAAAGATACAAGAACCCATGTTCATCCATTTTCTTGCCTGACTTCACCATGGTTATCCCCCAACCCTTCCCATCTTTCAACTGCCCCATGAAGCGGCCTTCAGAAAGTCCACGATCTCCATCAACTCCTCCTTGGCCTTCAGATATAAATGGATCTATAATATGACATGATGGTAATATCACCAAAAACTCATCAACGAAGAATAGTTGGAACCAAAAATTGATCAACTAACAATATATAGTTAGCATGGATATATTTATGTATATATATACTGTAATAATATATATATATGTATAATTATATATATAATTATATATATAATTTATATAAATTGTGGATATATATATAATTATATAATGGGGATGGAAGAAATCCTGCACCAGTTCCCAACTTACTATAGAACACTGAAAATAGTGGGATTATAATGGGATAAACCACCTATCAACTGGTGCCGGATTTCTAGCATCCACCGTATGATGGGGATATCACACCAACATTAACCAACTAAGAATAGTTGGAATGGATATGATATATGTTTTCCAGATAATCCCATTCCCCATCATTCTCCACATGAAAAACAGCTCCTGTTTTGCATGGTCCCCTGAATATGTGTTCTCATCCCCTGAAACAGCCACCCACAGGAAACCACATAGATACCTTGCTTACCCCTGCAACCCCCAACTGAAAAATGTTGTGATCGGAAGTGCCGAGCATCATCAACAAAAATGGCTGTTTTTGTTGATGGCCGCCAAACACAAAAATCAGAAGACAACATTGAATTGGGGGATGGGGGGGACATGACATCTGTGGTGTGGTACTTCATGGGATGGCTGTTTTTTTTTGAAGAACCTGTTAAGAATGGGGGTTGGGGGATTTGTTAAAACAGCCAACCAATGGCAAATCCCATAAAATGAATCAAAATGATTCAAAATGGAGGTTTATAGCTGGGACGCCAATTTCTTGGATGATTTTGAAATTTTTGAAGGGGTCCACCATTTTCAGCAAACCGATTTTCTGCTTGAGTCGAGGTTGATCCGCTCCAAATGATGGCCGCATGCGAAAAATCCCGCAACGGAGCCTCGTCGATGCCTGCCACGTTCTCAAACTTCACACCGGTCTCTGGCGTGATCATGATCTTGGCACGGCCCTGGTTGCCGAATCCTGGCGCCGAAAATTCCACGAGCTTTTTTCAAGGCCTCTTCTTGTCGGAAGCGGCATCCCCTATCCCATCAAATTTGGGGTTAATTTCATTTAATTTCCCAGATGCAGCATCCTTTTTGGGCTACTTGGCTACAGCCGAGCGAAAGTCCAAGGACCCACCACTTCTGCTGCCAGCAGTGACATCCCACTGGCCACCAGATATGGTGCCGAGGGCCAGGGGCTCCAATGATACAACCAGCTGTAGAAGCGGGGCATCAACAAAGATGGTAGGAAGCTGCGATTGGCATCAGCTGCACTGAGAGCACCTGATCCCAACCCCACCGATTCTGCCTGACGTTGCAGGCACAGTTCTAAAGATAAACCTCCGCATTGGAAGCAACTGAGAAGTGGGTTCAAAGCCAGCAAGCTGGGTCGCGTTGAAAAGGCGTTGTTTAAGAAACAGAGCGCGTTGCACCAGTTGTCCAATCGGCAGGCAGAGGCGGAATCCAGATGCTTCAAAATGCGTGCGCGCAGAAAGGTATGGAACACACCTGCAATCTGCAACAGGAGCATATGGGTCGATTCCATTGAAGCTGTCCAAAGTTTGGGAAATTTCTGACGTCGAAAAACCTGGTCCAAGGTGGCAACATGGTCTGGAAGCTCCATAGCAGTACTCAAAACCGCCAGAGCGAACAGGGCTTTGCTGCGGCGGAAAACGGACCAGAACCAGACCCGTTGAAATTTGCTCTGAGACATCAGGGATTCCTTCATGCATCCAACAGCTCCGGCCGCCATCACTTGCAACGTTCCTCACAGCTGATCCGAGGTACAAAACAAACACTAATCGCAGGAAGCCCTCGCATCCTGGGGAATCCCGAAGCGTCCCAAACTTCAAGAAATCACCAGCTCACCCAAAAAATAGTTCGGTACCCGACTGCAGGTGCTTTCCAAGCTTCCCACTAGGGCGAAGGCTTTCTGGGGCTCTTTCACCCATCTTCCTGCAGCTTTTGCATTAAGACGTGTCCTCTGAAAAAACCATCCAAACATGCGGCGTTACAATATATTCACAATACACCAACGTTTCGAGCGATGTTTCTCGGGGTAGAAATCCTCTACTAATCCGAAAGAAATGGATTTAAATGGAAGATTCCTTCAATTCAATATCCTTTCACCATCCTTTGGGTCATGGTCTGTTGCACTTGGGTACCCCTGATCATCCCATGGCAAACAAAAGGGACATCTGTTGTTATATAATATATATCTCCATGTGTGACGTGTGATAGTTGTGTATCCACTTAGTTATCAATCCCAGTTAATGTTGTAATATGAATGTGGTAAACCCAATAATCAGACCTTCCCCAACCATCCCCAAATGGTAGCTTTATGATGGTTTATGTAGGTTTATGGCAGCCAGGGTTTTCCACATTACCCTCTGGTAATTTAACATAGCTATTGAAAATTGCCATTTATAGTGGATTTTCCCATTAAAAATGGTGATTTTCAATAGCTATGTTAAATTACCAGAGGGTATCCACCTTTTTTTCAGTGTCCTGCGAAGGTTCCCAGCATCATCGCCAGCAGTGCGAAGCGCTGCACCCGCGACGAGGCCTCTGCGAAGCGCGCTGTGCCGCGGCCGAAGACATCGCCCAGGGCGGCAGAGGAGGCGCTGAGCCAAGCGTTGCCGGTGATGGACACCAGGGCACGGTAGAACCTAGGGGATAAATGGGAGCAGGTGCTGGTGGAATGGGAATGTTGATGTGCAGTATAGTGATTAATTGCATGTATATAAGTTATACCATGTTATACCTATATATGTTCTTATGAATTATTGCATATTCTGCTGCATATATGCTGTATATACATATAATGTAGCATCAGCGGGTATTGGGCATATGTTAAGCATATCAACATCCCAACATCTCATTGAACGTCGTGGCAGGCTATGGCATTGCGTCATGGCACATGTAGAGCTTCAGAGATGGAGAAACTGCCAAGCAGAAACGCACCAAGCTGGAGCATCCCATGGCTAACATCATGGTAGGCAAACGACCCACAGAATCCATGAAGGAGCCAATCATGGGCGCAAGGAAAAAGTCCAGCAGCGTTGACAACGTTGCCTTGCGCATGGTGCGGGAGAAAAGGGTGAGCCAGACATAGCCAGACTATAATGCCATGTACAGTAAATGCACCTGTCAATTCAGGGGCCAAAATGATCCCAAAAATGCCAAGCTGCAATGTTGGTCAAGGTTTTCTGTACTTTATGATGAACCTCCACCTCCTGACTGCCATCAGAGTTCTCAGCCGTTTTGGTGTCCTTTGGGTGCGTCAGTTGGTACAAGAGATCCGTGGACGCACTGAACAAGAGACCCAAGCCAGATGCATTGAGACACCGCGCCAAAGTCATCAGGAGCAAAAAGTCATTTTGATGGCCCACGGCCGCCATGGCCCCTCCCGCGCTCATGATTGCAGGAGTACCTCTTATGTCACAATTGGGCAAATGGTTTCCATGCTATCTGCCAGTGTTCCAGGGCTGGCCTGAAGGCTAGGATTCTCTGACAAAAACGTGGTCCCACTGGCTCCTTTCACAGATCTTGAAAGGGCATTCAATTTCGGACCCAAGTATTCGTTTCTTAGGCGCAAAATGGCTTAATTGGTGGTTGTAACTCAGTTGAAACAATGCTCGTCATTTGGATCCATCATCCCAACTTATATTTCAAATGCAACGTGTTTGAGACTGCGACTATCTGCCGTTTTCATGCTCTATTTCTTTATGTCCAACTGAGTCTCTTGAGCATTTCGCATGTCCACAGCAGCTTCGAAAAAGGATAGAGACAACCCAAGACCAAAGATCTAAGAAACAAATTGGCTCTGGCAACAAATTGGATATTAGTCAAAGTATGGTTCCCAAACATGAAATATATTTTCAAACTGCTCCACACAGCTTTGGCCTGTCAAGTTCTGGACCACCACGCCCTCGGTTTCCCCACCCTCTCCTGGGATGCCACCCCCCCCTGGGGCCCTGGAACGCAGGAACAGCAGCCCTGCAATGACCAGCAAGGGGAAGGCCACATCCCCCAGCACACCCAGCAGAGGGTTCGGCTTCTCCGGCTGATGCACCTGAAATGACATCCAAATGCGGTGAAGAAATGAGCTCCATATAGGTTTACCATGGTTTACCCAATCACGGTATGGGGAATGGACTCTTACACCTTTGGGGATTGAAACAATGATGCCTCAAAAGCTTTCAAAAGCCTCAAATAAGGTCCAAACAAAGACCAATCGGTTTCCACCACTCAAAATACACCCCTTGCTGTGGATATTTGGGAGATATGGTTTTGACCGAAAATTGGGGAGGGCCAATATTTCATGAATAATCAGCATGTTTTCTATTGAAAGTGAAATTTCATTTCTTTGGAGTATCCGGGATACTTTTTGGAACACACCCGAATGAATCATATTGTCGGTTGCATATCCCATTCTATCCCCATTCATATCCATTGCCATGAGTTAAATCCCTATTGGACACACCAGACTTTGTGACACACCATATCTTCCCAGCCAAAAATGAACAATTTTAGAATCGTCATTTTTTGCTATAGTCCCTGTAAGAACTTCCCCTCTTTTTCGGACATCCCAGTGATTTTCCCCCATCACCAGCCTCAATGGAGATGTTCTTGGACACGAGTTTATCAATTAATCCACTGGTCGCTCCTGGCCGGATACCACGGGATACCATGAATGATAACTGGGGGGGACCTGCATGACTTAGGAATCTTCCGTATTGGTACAGGAGTATATTATATACGTGTATACATAATTATATATATACATATATATATGTATATATGTATACTCAAACAATTTGCCACAAGAAATCCTCTTGTCCATACCACAAATCCACCATATCCTACGGTCCTACGGGTATGTTTGTTGCTTGAGAACATCCATTAACTGTATTAGATATGTGTACGTACTGTAAACCCTACAGTTATTGGAGTTATGTTTACCTCCTTAGCCAATGACCTGGGTCACCAACACTATTGCTGATTATTATATAATGGTGACACATCCCCACACATCCCCATGCCCTACCATGTTATACTAATGGTTTCCCACGGTTTCCCACTTAAAAACGACTATTATCAGCAACATTCAAAAACTCAAAATCACAATTTGGAAGTTTCTTCAAATGGGGCATCCTCAAAACTAAGGGTTTCAATACTAAGTCATGGTCATCCATGACTTGAATGATTTGGGGGTACCCCCAATTTAGGAAACCTCAAACTAAAACTCACCATTTTTCTTAGTGAAATCCCTTGGGCTTTATGGTTTCCAAAAAAAGCGGTGTTTCACCGCTTCGTCCTGGCAGGTCGCAGACCAACTGCTGTTCACGTCCCGCGATCATCACCAGCGCCACTGCCGTGCGACCCTGGTCGTAGAAGTCCACTCGCTTCACCGAGCCCTGGGCTGACGTCGGAGATGGAGGGGTCGCCCAGCTGGCTGCGTGGTGGACGCCCAGTAAAGCAATAGGAAACACCATCCCCAATGACTTCGTTTTTTTTGGGTATGAAGCAAAATATGGATGGTTTGTTATTGCTGTACGAACATATGATATTGTAGCCTGGTTGAAGGACTATACCTCAAAATATGGGATATAGTATTATCTGAAGGGAAAATCTGAAGGGTGAGAAAGGCGAGACCACAAGTGTCATGATCTATCCTCATTTGTTCCTAACATTGACATGTTGGGGATCATTTTCAGACCAACCCAAATGAATCTAGACACTTACAAACACTCACTGTCTGGGACGCACTTCAAAGCTGGAGAACGAGTGGAGGAACCATCAGCTTGCAAAGATGTGAGGCTCTATCCTGTTTGCAAATACATACACCATGTTATATTCATGGAGCAAAGGCACATTTCACATCGCCGAAAAACTGCGGTTTTAATACACCTTCGGTATCCCTCATGGCTATTTGATGCACCTCCCAGGATCTCGCAGGTTGTTTGGTAAGACCCGGGACAAACGTGGAGAGGTCACAGGAAGGGATGCTTGCAGAACCCAGTGCGGTTTTGCCATAATTTCACCAGTGCAAAAAGAAGACTCCAAAAACAGTTCCGTTGATATTATATATAACTCTAAACTATAGTGTATATACATATATAGTGTGTGTATATATATATTCTATCTATAATATCTATATATAAAAGCAAAGTAGGTTTCATTCTTTCACAAAAAAAAAACAATTACCGATCCGTTGCTTCATCAACTCCGCCGGTCGCCTCATCCACAAACTCCAGCAAGCGAGAGTAGGTCACACGGCCTGGGTCTGAACATGTTGGTCGGGGGAGTCACCCATGGTTTGGGGGTATCAAAGCATGGGATATAGAGCTCATATGAACTCATAGTATAAACCAGTTGATAGTGTCGATATAGCCGCAGAAATGCAATTTGATACAAGTATGATCTTCAATACTGGGATATATATATACACGGTATTGGAGTAGTTTCACCCTGCTAGTGAAGACTCCCAGAAAACAACACGAATAAAATCAAAACATGTTGTTCGAATAAACCAGAATCTGATTGTTTGCCTGCATAAACAATTCGGCAATGGTCGGTTGGGCAACCAGCATCTGATTGTTTGCTCGTTTCCAAGCTGCTAAGAATGAGATGAGATGATGAGCAAAAGTAATGCTGGGTATACCATTGCTGGTTTTACCATGTTTTACCCATGGACTGGAGATAGCAAATTACAGTCCGTTTTACCGGACATTAAACCAATCAACATAGGACATTTACCCGTCATGAACGCGGATACAGAATACTAACAACTACCAACCATATCATCCAATATCATCCGATAGACAACAGCTGTGTCTATATATTGTATATACACAGCATATATATATATATATGTCTAAACATACATACCCTCTGGCAATTTAACATAGCCACATAGTCAAAAAACCGCCAAGAAACATCAGCAATTCCTTCATGATTTCCCTCAGGCCCCTTTTCCATGGCAACCTGTGGATCCGAGAGACCACTCACGCGCAGGGTGCCTGGCTGCTGCTGCATCTGTTGTGCCGGGGCACCCATGGATTGCAACGGCGGCACATCATCGGCCTCGCCGGTGCGACATGGCGATTTTTTTCGTCAACGTTGACGATGTGATGATGTCCATGGTGAAATGGGGATTTAATAGCATTAATGGTGATTATCCATTAATGGTGTTTTAATGGGATTCAATGGTGATTCAATAGCATTTAATGGGATTTAATGGGATATATAATGATATACCCTCTGGTAATGAGTAACATAGCTATTGAAGCCATGGCCATAGAAATAGTTGTTTTTCCCATAAAAAAATGGTGATGTTCCATAGTTGTGTTAGTTTACCAGACGGTATATAATGGGAATGTCATGGGAAATATTTAGTGTAACTGCATAAACAGCAATAATATGATGATTGGTGACATCAGACACAATAAAACGCGTGTTGCAAAATGATTTGAGTTTCTGGTGCTCATTTTCATTGATTCATTGATCTGTTTAGTAAAAAAAACAAGAAGTCCGAACTGTTGCAGCTAGGGGGAGATCCGAAATTATACAATAATAAATAATAAACATTAATAAACTATATACGATTATATGGGTGTGTGTGAAAATGTGGTGCCCCAAACATTCACTCATTGATCAGTTTCCGCAGTTTCCCTATTTCAACAGCCATAAAAATTGGCACAGCCCATTTTCAGACACCCCCATTATGGTTGGTTATATACATCATTATATTATATCATATATCCTTCTCCCCACTTATCCCCGTCCCCTTAAATCCCGTGAAATGCCACCAAATCTCTATTCCCACTATAGCCCTCTATATCCCTCTATATCCCACTGTTTTCCTTCTCCATATACCAATTGAAAACTTAAGTACATCCAAACATATCCAAACATATGGGGATGGGTCAAAATTAGGTACCCCAAAATTATGGATGGTTAATACTAAACTAGACTAATTCACATCTGTGGTCCCCTTAACGGTCTTCCATTTTGACCCACATCCAGTCGTGTTTAGACCTGCGCTGGAAGCGGACCAGCCATGGCCGCCAGCGCAACCAGAGCCTGGTCTTCCGATGATGTCGTAGGGACTTCACGGAGAACCAATTGGGATTTCATGGAACTTCACCAACAAGACTATGCCAAGTGTGGGTTCAATGATCCAAAATTGGGAAGAAAATTGGGATTGAATTTGATTGAATTATCCAATTTTGGGATTTAAGATGATTCAAGATGATTCAAGCATCAAAAATAGGGATTGGGATTCAATCAAATAAGTAGATTGATTCAAGATGATTCAAGGACAAACTCACAATGGCAGGAGATCACGGCTTTGACTGTCAAATCAAAGGATGTCCCGCAGAATTGCCCAGCAATTCTCGGAATAACGGTGTTTCATCCCTCATTCACACATCTTTGGAACAGCCCCATGGATTCTTCGGTCAACCACTTAGCCAATCCTGCAAACACTGGCCTTGGCTCACCTACTGGCAACATTATAAGACACTAGAGTTTGGGCTACTCTATTGTCAAACTATCGCAAGATCAAATTTCAGACATCAAAAACCTGGGAAAGCGACCAAGTTCAAGCCCTCGGGCACCTGCGAAGCTGCCGACAGAATCACCTTCTGTGGCAAAGCGCTGCCGTTAGAGGCATCAGCCGCCATATCCTGGAACCATTCACGGTAGATCTAAGTCGTACAAGTTTGATGAGTAATCCCTTCCCCCTAATACTAAACGCCCCCGGGGTGAACTAGTTTTTATTCTTAGGGGGCAAAACCCACAAATGGTAGCTTTATTTTTAAATTGTTTTCTAAAGGGGATCAATTAAAACTCAAATTGGCCAATCTGAAATTTTCCGAAATTAGAGATGGACCCTAGTTTTTAGATGTTTTCAGTATTTGGGGGACGTTTAGTAATAGGGGGAAGGGATTATTGGATGCATCCAATGATGCTGTAACTTGAAAATAACACACCCCCAAATTATAATGATCAGTGATGATGATGATGATGATGACGAGGAGGATGATGAGGATGATGATGATGATGATGATGTTGATGACGATGACGATGATGATGACGATGACGATGATGATGATGATGATGATGATGACGAGGAGGATGACGATGACGATGATGCTGATGATGATGATGATGACGATGATGCTGATGATGATGATGATGACGATGATGCTGATGATGATGATGGTGATGATGATGATGATGATGATGATGATGACGATGATGATGATGATGATGATGAGGATGATGATGAGGATGATGATGAGGATGAGGATGAGGATGATGATGATGATGATGATGATGATGAAAATGATGATGATGATGATGACGATGACGATGACGATGACGATGACGATGATGATGACGATGACGATGACGATGATGATGATGATGATGATGATGATGATGATGATGGTGGTGGTGGTGGTGGTGACATGATGATTCTCCAACAGTAAACATGAAGAACAAAATGGAAAAACACAATAGTGATATATAAGAATATAAGATTAACAATAATGGTAATGGCAATAGTAAGTAATGCAAGCAGTAGCATGAGTAACAGCAGTAGCCACAGCAGTGGCAATAGTCAGTAATAGTAACAATAAGAATGGGAATACGGGATAAGCACATACGGATCGAAGTTATACCCAAAAAAAAAATGCGTTACTAGTTTGCTCCAAATTAAAGTGGCCAATTTGTGACACATAACCTTATTGGCTGATTCAAATCCCAATCTCTGTTGGCCCAGATCCCCGGTTCCATTCTTGTTCATGAAAATAATCCCGCCGTTCTCTTAGTCAAACTCACCCTTTCAACTCAAACTCCCATCAACTCCCTATCCCTGATGCTTAAATCCCCATGATGTTGAGATCACCTCCCCATCTCTGATGCTATCCAAATCCTCTACTTTTTCAGGTCTTGTTCTGGCCACCCCCTCCATCCCAGGCGGCACCTCCACCCTTCGCAAGACTTCCTCGCTGGTGCACGGCACCTCGCGCTCCGATGCCTCATGGGAGAGCCCCAGCCGCGCCACAGCACCCCTGGAGACGCCACGGCGGCCGCGGCTGACGTCGCTGGAACCGCAGAAACCGCGGCGAGGGCAATCCGCACAGGCAAACATCATGGGCTTGTCGGGGTGCCTTGGAGTTGGAAGATGAGTTGAAGAACTGATTTCCTGGCAATTTCTGGATACTTTGTAATTTGATGATTTATGGATGGTTTTTGAATGATGTATGGATGATGTATGGATGATGCAAAGATGCTTTGTGGATGCTTTGCAATTGTGGATCATTCGTAAATGATTTGTGGATCATCTGTGGACTCTTTGGGTACATGATTTGTAGATTATATTACTCAAATTCTGCGTTGACCACGTTTTTTTGGATGATCAAATATAGCGAAAAATACATGTTGGGTGCCGTGGCACAGGCACTTGGTCTTGGCATTGAGAGTGCCATCCGCGGTGGTCTCGACCTGCACGTGCGGTTTCACTGTGTGAGCCCGACAGGTACTTACATATACACGCTTCCATAGGGATTGTTTAAGGGTTTCTTTGGGTTTCATTTTAGAGTTTTTTTAGGGTTAATTTAGGCTTTTCTCAGGTTGTTCTATGGTTTTTATATACAAAGACTTTATGTAAAAAGTGCCGAAAACCAATCTTGGGAGACGGCCGAATCCCTGCACAGGGTCATCAACTACTTCTCTGGGTTTGCGGACCCAGAGACATCAAGTTATAACATCCCAACATATCACAACATAGTGGAAGGCCATGTACTGTAATGGTCACCAAAAATGAGCTTCCCGACAATCATCCCGGAAGACGTTGGGTCATAGCACAAGTACAAATGTTGGCCGAATAACAACAATAACGATAACAAAGAAATAATAACAATGACAATAACAATCACAATAATGACAACACTTCAAACAAAATCATAGTGATAATAGTAAGCCCCCGCCTTCTCGCCCGCATAGGCAGCAACCGCCATCTTGGCATTGCTCATGACCAACTTGCCTGAAACCGATCGGGAAATGGTCGAGAAACCTATCATTTCCCCATGTGAATGGTGTCAGGCTTTCATCCGTAACTACCGGCTACCAGGTAGTGTCCGGCACGCGCCGGGGCGGAAGTTTCGAAAATAGGACATGAACATAGGAACCAGTTTGCTGTTGTTGGTGGGCTGGAAAAGGTGAATTGAAATGAATGCATTGAAGAAAAAGGATGAATGATTGAGACTGAGTTGAATTGAACTGAAATGAATTGAATTGCATGAATGACTGGGTGAGTGAGTGAATGAATGAAAGAATCAATGAATGAAGGAATGAATGAACGAATGAACGAATGAATGAATGAATGAACGAATGAATGAACGAATGAATGAACGAATGAATGAATGAATTTATGAAATGAATGAATGAACGAACGAACGCATGAATGAATGAATGAATGAACGAACGAATGAATGAATGAATGAATGATTGAACGAATGAATGATTGAACGAATGAATGAACGAACGAACGAACAAATGAATGAATGAATGAATGAACGAACGAACGAACGAATGAATGAAGGGATGAATGTATGAATGAATGAATGAAGGGATGAATGTATGAATGAAGGAATGAATGAATAAATCTTAAGGAATGAATGATGTATAAATAAAAGAACGAAAATAAATCAAATGAAATGAAATAGATTGAAATGGATTGATAATGGAATGAAAAAGAAAATGAAAATGAAATGTGCCGACCTCATCTTCCAAAAGTGCGCTGAGACTCGAGCTCTCGCTTCAGTCGCGTGCACATTTTGCCAGCCCCATCTTTTAAAGTGCTCCGAGCGCCTCAGTTTTTTACGACTTTTATGTGAAATCGAGCTCCCGCTACAGTCTCGTGCACATTTTGCAGACCCCATCTTCCAAAAGTGCCCCGAACGCTTCAATGTTTTACGATTTTTATGTGAAACCGACCTCTTGCTACCAGTACAGTACAGTCTCGTGCACATTTTTCCGCCCCCATCTTCCAAAAGTGCTCCGAAGGCCTCAACGTTTTACGATTTTTATGTGAAATCAAGCTCTCACTACAGTCTCGCCCACATTTTCCCAACCCCTCTTCCAAAAGTGCTCCAAATGCCTGCAAATCGAGCTCTCGCTACTGTCCTGTGCGCTTTTTGTCGACAACTTTTGCAGATCGAGGCCCGCACCCGCGGAAACAGAGACCCTACTTCGGCGAACGGAAGCCACTTTACCCTAAAAAACAAAGGGTTTCGCGCCCGAGAGTGTTTTCAAGCCTGAATTCACGTGTTCCCGACCTGCTACGCTTCCCAACTACTTGATGATGACGTGGTTTACATGATGATGTGGTTGACATGATGGTGAGAATGCTGCCCATGACAATCGTCCGTAACTCGGAAGTTTTCTAACTAAGCTTCCTTTGACTAATCTGTTTGATCTCTGAAGCAGGATACTTCACCTTGATGTTCACCCATCATCTCTTAAATTGGTGGTGGCTTACACTCACCAGTTTGGTGGATCAAATCTCATCAAATCTCCATTTCTGTTGGATAAGTCATCTTAAATCCCCAGTTGTTTGCGACCACGTCGCCTTCAGCAGCTGCCTTGTTGATCAGCTTGATCAACTGTTCACCTGCAGCATGGCGGAGTGGAACACATAAATTGTGGGACGGCCCAGGTGTCACAAAAGTGTGCGCCTCCGCCAAAGCTGGAAAAATCAAGGCTGGTTTCATGTCAAGGAGAATGTCACTACAAAATATAGTATTTAAAAAAAAAAAACAAGCTTCCACACGCATGCACATTCCCCCTTGCTCAAAGGTGGGTCCCAACTGTCGGACCGGTTTTCCCCGTATCACCCCACGCCAAGTAGGCCTACTTGGGCAGGACTTGGGAGAACAGGCAGGACTTGCAACGCTGAAATAGGCTGAATAACAAGAAATTAACAAACATACCCATGACGGATCCATGGTGCTGCTATATATATGGTAACATGATGTAACATGGATCCCATCAATATACCCCAAATGTTAGCATATATACCAGCACCATGGATCCTATGGGATATATTATTTTCCAGAAATTGGAATGTCACCGCCAAACGAGGTTTTGAGCAAGTCGCAACATGAGCGGCGTCGAAAACGGGGTAGCAAAGTGGTTCTAATCCTCATAATTTAAGCTTGTGCGACGGCTTGCGCGGTTCTTTCCACGTGCACCGTGTTTGCTTTCGCGGCGACATTTGTTTCGTTATATCAACGATGGCAAGGCGCTGCCGAACATCGCCTCCCATGTGAACCGTCAATTTTTGTCCAAATCGATCCACATCGGCTGGAAAACCCAACATCAGCCAAAAACCCATCCTATATTCAAGGTGGTGGTTCCTATTTATGTATATCTACAAGCCCAAGCCAATCGTTAGCCCATCCAAGAGAAACCTATTTCAAATCACATACATCACCATTTTTACTCGGTTAAATCATGTTAGATCCCCATCTTTGTTGGTGAAATCATCTTAAATCCCCAGTTCTTCGTGAATCATTCTAAAATCCACCAACTGAAACATATCCTCAGAGCAGACCGCAGGCACCTGAGACCTTCTCCTCTTCCATCAACATTTTGGCTAACTCGTCCAGCAGGAACATGTTGTCCTCCAAGTTGGGAGAGTTCGGCATGGATCTTTCCGTGGCGGGGAAAAAAATTATGGGGAATGCACCAACAAAAACGTTGCAAAGTTCAGCAACGAAAATTTGTGCATGGGGAAAATAAGCCGTGAAAAATGGAACGAAAATGATCAACAATGTGAATTCAACCGACGCTTCACAAGGTGGATTTATTGTAACCATCACAAGAGGATGGTTTTCTCTGAAAATGGACTACCCCCCAAAATCCAAGGGAGTAAAACCTCATGTTCCCTAGTAAAGTGGCAATTTCAACAAGGAAAAAAATACTTTTGGGACAAACCAACATGGGAATGGATCACAGCCAGGGGTTTGGTAGCAGTTTGCAACTACTACTTCGCATGGAAACTTGAAAAGGGCCGGTGAAGATGCATGAACCAAGATTTCTTTAGGTTGATCAGCACTTATCTTTCCAATCCAACGTCTCTGTCGGCTAAAATCAAATTGGGGAGGCAGGAAATCACATCCAAATCAGCCATCCAAGTCACGCGCAGGAGCTTCATGCCCCGCTGGTACTGCTCATCAACGATGCGCTTCACCTCGTCATCCACCTTCTGTTTCAAGGCCTGGTGCTGTTGTGAAACACACACACAGAACGTCGGAGTTTGTGTAGATGGTCTCGAATGAAAAAAAACATTTTGGAATATTTTGGAGGCTCATATAATCTCCTCTTATGGGTCAGACCTGGGTGCCTTCTTATAATTTGGATGGTCATACTACAGTTCCTGAGAGTAAACAGTGTCATAATGTGTGGTTCCCCGGGTCTCAAATCTTGACTGGCCCATAGCCATATGTATAATATAATATACTATATATAGATCAATATACACATCTTGTTGTGCCTATATTATATATAGTTATATATATATAATTATATACACATATATAATTATATACACATATATAATTATATGTTTAAAAAAATAAAGAAATAAATATATATATAATCAAATATATAATTATGTATAATTATATATATATACATGATATATATATATATATAACATTACATATATATGTGTGTATATATATAATTATATATGTTATTATACTGTATATCTTATTATATACTATAAATGATTGTGTATGTATATACTGTACATATCTGTAACTTGAATCCCCCAGTGGACTCAGTAAACGTAGTGCTTCGCCTGGGAGATGGGTGGAGCTCCTTGACCCATGAAGTCACCTCAGATGCCATAAACCATCGCCGAGGGTATGGGATATTTATGGCATATTTATGGCATATTTATGGCATATTTATGGCATATTTATGGCATATTTATGGCATATTTATGGCATATTTATGGCATATTTATGGCATATTTATGGGACATGGTAATATGATGTAATAATATGTAATATGAATAGTAGTTTTTTTCTGGGATGATCATCGATGTTTATGGGACAACTGTAATATACTGTAAGCTATCCCCAATAGAGGCTTACTGGGCCGCTTAGGATGCTGTAATATGATCCACAAATGGTTGGGCATTGGTTTCCCCATTCGAAATGGATCTGTTTTGGAGTTGACCAAGGAAACCCTGAGAATGTTGACTACATGGCCTGAGATTATGGCCTGAAATTCTTCTCAAATGCTCATGTTGGGGATTTTGCGGCCCCAGTTATGGGAAATTCATGGAAACTCAAGTTTTTTTCCCCGAAATCTTCAGAGAAATCGCGGAAATCGCCAGGTAAGTCGCGACCCATGAAGGGGCCACCACCCTGCTGTCCACCCAGCAAGCGTTGACCAATCTCTGGGGACATCCCCAAGGTCATCACCATCTGCTTGGCCACCTGGCCAGGGTCGGCCCCTGGCCCCGATCTGCTCGTTACTGCGGATATTCATTGGATTTAAGATAGAATGGGATATACAACCAAGCAAACATCAAAAGTTGGACTAGCCGACTAGGTGTCATCATGGTTGGGAAATACCCGAACTAAAATTTCAAACGGAGGTTTATAGTTTGGAATTCGAACGACATCGAACTAAATGGGGGATTTTCCGGCAAACCATGTTTGATTACTGAAGGGTAACTTCATAGTTTACCAGGTAGTTGGGTAGTTAAACCCCCGTGAAAACATCTGGCCGTACCTGTCACGGGACCATCCTTTGGGTCACCAGTGAATCGACTGGACATGATATGTAAAAGTTTGCTGGGCCAAGAGAGCATCCTACAAAATCGACAAACAATTTCTTAAGGTTCCACCATGTTTCACCACAGTTGAACGGGACTACACGCATCCAGCATGTCCAGTGGTGTCTGATAGGGCTGAAGCACCGAACATTGACGGGTAAAGCCCCAAACTGGCCGCATCTGGCCCTGGAATCGCGGAGGCAAACATCGAGAAACATAAAAATAACATCTAAATTATGGCTTCGTCGATTGTTTGAGTTCAACTGTCAAGCAGGCAGGCGCTCACGCTTTCTTTTTCCTGTGGTGCGGCAATCAAACTGCAGTGGCATGCAATATGCTCTGTGAACTGCTGCAGCTTCAGCTGAAG
>Ga0126342_10008011_pt1 | contig 18897 bp, 16 predicted proteins | sample Cyp1metagenome_FD_92528 | JGI IMG/M metagenome (GOLD analysis project Ga0126342, IMG submission 92528) | Coral microbial communities from Lord Howe Island, Old Settlement Bay, Australia - Cyphastrea 1 metagenome | ecosystem: Host-associated > Invertebrates > Cnidaria > Coral ... | reverse complement strand
CACCAGAGGATATCCACCATACCCAAATGCGCATGCATTTGTAGATGAGTTATGATGAATCAGTGGAATACAATAGGCAACAGATATCAACAGATATCAACAGATATCAACTGATATCAACAGATATCAACAGATATCAACAGATATCAACAGATATCAACAAATATCAACAAATATCAACAGATATCAACAGATATCAACAGATATCAACAGATATCAACAGATATCAACAGATATCAACAAATATCAACAGATATCAACAGATATCAACAGATATCAACAGATATCAACAGATATCAACAGATATCAACAGATATCAACAGATATCAACAGATGTCAACAGATATCAACAGATATCAACAGATATCAACAGATATCAACAGATATCAACAGATATCAACAGATATCAACAGATATCAACAGATATCAAAAGATATATCAACAGATATCAACAGATATCAACAGATATCAACAGATATCAACAGATATCAACAGATATCAACAGACATGAACAGACATGAACAGATATCAACAGATATCAACAGATATCAACAGATATCAACAGATATCAACAGGTATGAACAGATATGAACAGACATGAACAGATATCAACAGATATCAACAGATATCAACAGATATCAACAGATATCAACAGATATCAACAGATATCAACAGATATGAAAAGATATCAACAGATATCAACAGATATCAACAGACATGAACAGACATGAACAGATATCGACAGATATCAACAGATATCAACAGAGATGAACAGATATCAACAGATATCAACTGATATCAACAGATATCAACAGATATCAACAGAAATCAACAGATATCAACAGATATCAACAGATATGAAAAGATATCAACAGATATCAACAGATACCAACAGATATCAACAGATATCAACAGATATCAACAAATATCAACAGATATGAAAAGATATGAACAGATATGAACAGGATATCAACAGATATCAACAGATATCAACAGATATGAACAGATATCAACAGATATGAAAAGATATGAAAAGTGTTTGTAAAAGATGTCACAGAGTCCAAGAGTCCAATCCCTTTGAGGCCTTTGTGCTGGCCATGGGTCAGAAGGGCACTGGAAAGTTGAGATCGCAGCTACCCAGCTACCTTCTTAAGGAGTTGTCCACGCTCATCAAGGCATCTATGTACATACAATTATGCAATTGCAATCAATTACATACATATGATATATGCATCATTCTGTATCGCATTGTGGATTTTGTCCGAATCAGTGACTCTGGAAAGAGCTTCAGAAACCATCCTTTGAGATATCTAGTGCGCAGTCGAACTCCTTGCATGTGAATTGCAAATCTCTACCAGGAGTGATTCGCTTGGACCAAAGAAGCAACTTGAACCGATCTTTGCCGTTTCTAATGATGCAAGAGACCTGGCAAGACTGCTTTGGTGGCAAACCAACAAAGCAATGAGCACCTCCTTGCCACTATGACGCAGCATGTTGCGATGATGGCGATTGGAAGCTCGATGCCGTTCAATCTCCTTCGTGTTTTTTTTCAATGTGTTTCTTATCTTTTTCATGGAAACGAAGCAACTGAGCAACATTGAGCAACTGGGCAGAGACAGAAACAGCATCAAACTCGATCCAAACAGTGAAGATATTTAGAATGCTGAAAAATGCTGAAAATGTGTGCAATGCTTTCTGTGGGAACATAGAAAGCTGAGTCTCCTCGGGTGTACACTTTCCTTGAATGATGGCGCCACACTCGCAAATTATGCCCACACTCCTTGATGCATGGAAGATCATGAAAGGTTGCGCCACAAATTTGGCACGTGCCAAATAATGTGCCAAAAAATGGATTGCGTTATATTGCATTCTGCTCAGACTACAGTAGAGTCAGTAGATGTCAGTAGATGTCAGTAATCTAGAGTTTAGTAGTAGAGTCTAGTTGCTATGCGTCAAAGCCGTGGCTACGGAAAAGCTGGGCTCCAATAGCCACTACACTCTGTCACTGCGTCCAAGACCAAACATCGTATGTGATTGGTATTCGGATTGGAAAGGCCCTGGCTTTGAATGAATATATACAAGTAACATCTTGTTTGCAGGATGAGCATGCAAATCATGCAACATCTGAACGCTTCTTTTTCTTCACAACACTTGGGCCTGGATGTTTCACCACTTCCTTTGCCATTAGCCTGATGCTTTTCTCGATGAAGTCGCCGTCTTACCTTGGGATGCAAACCATCGAAGCGAATGGAGTGGATAGCAATTGTGAAAGCCGTGTTTTGCCTTTGTGTCGTTTGTTTTGCATTGTTTTGCCATGTTTGTCGCGTTTCTTTGGACTTGTTATGACTTGTTCATTTTGTTCCGGTTCTACATTGGACCAACTTTGAATGGGTCAGGTAACGTGTCAAAAGTGAACGAACAGCCTCACGAAAGTAAGAGGACTCGCATGACTTGAGATAGTGCGTGCACATCGTGCACTGCGTTTACCTCAAGTAGTGCTCTAAGTGCTTCACCCGCGGAGACAGGCGCACCCAGGCTATCTGAAAACCAGCAAAAAACCTCTGCATTGGTGGACAAACAGCTGAAAACCCAAGAGTTACTCCATCTGTTGGTGCCAAGTAGACAGTGAGATAGCGAGATCATAGTTGTAGGAAGTCTTGTTTCAAAGCTTCCAGAATTGTCCAGAATCATTCCCTGACTTGAAACCTGTGTCCTAAATCTTCCAGACTTTCCGTGCCAACTTGATCTAGAAACTGTCACAACAGCCACCTTGAGTGGGACTTTGAATTGAAATGAATTGAACCTGTTGAACCTTTTGGATTCCTTGGAACCTTCACTGTACCTAGAACCTGCTGCGACCCTTTGTCGCGCAATCCTGGTTTGGAAATCGAAGCTGAAACCTGTTGGAATCAGTCAGCAACACCCTTTTAAAAACCTTCTAGAAACTCTGGTTTGCAAGCCAAGCGAATTTGACACCTTGAAGGCAACCTTGAACTCCCACTAGCACCTTTCTGATGCCTAGGGCCTACGGTTATGGAGAATCATAGATTTTAATATAGATTTTATCTGTTTTTCACTGGCTTGGCAAACAGAGTAACGGTCATGGGGGCAGCCACAATTTAATCTGGGTGAGCAAGAGGAAAAACACTGGGAGTGCTGCCCCAGAGCGGCAGCAGTGCTCGCAATAAGGAGGGCCTGCAAAATCCGAAGAATTGGCAGCCGACAAGGCCGACAAGACCGACAAGTCACAAAGCGAAACTCAGCAGCTGTGCGCCTGTTGGCGCCTGCCTTTGATCTTACAAATTGATGAAGTTTGGTAGCACATTTAGATACATTTAGCACATCCCACAGGATAAACACCAGATGCCTTCACATCTATGGAGACCACACCACCGTCTTCCATTGCATTACTGCAATGAATATGCGTTTGACACTTGGACTTCAAATACATGGGCTATCTTTTGAGGACGTGAAGAAGACTTGATGCAGTTCAAACTCAGAAAAGGTGTTGAAGCCTTCAAATGCACCTCAAGGCCTCAAACACATGTCTATACAACAATTATCAGTTGTTCATAAGCAGATACACTTGGATCATTTTTTGATTGTGATCTGGTTGTGTAAATCGTTCATGCCAAATTTCTGCATTGCCACAAGACTAATTGTCTTAAGCTGTGGCATTGAGCCGAGCACGGCTGCCTGCCACAAGACGACTGCAGAAGACAAATGCATGACAGGAGCAGCAAAGAGAAACGACCCCAGAAATGGTATTTTACTTGGGCACCACAACTACCTGCAGAAATGTTCCTTCGAGCAAAAACATGTTTGCTGTAAAAAGGTATCTTACTTTGCCATTGACTTATTTTCCAATGATCACTTCATATATCTTTATATCATTGCATGCCTGTGACACAAACGGCCTTTTCCTCCTTCACATTGCCGTCGGGTCTGCGTGGAGGTCTGTCTGATGTCGAAGCTGAAAGCATGGCAGCGCCGTCTGCAAATGCCTTGGAATTCCATTTCCAAACCAGATGCGGAAACATCCTTAATTATAGCTTATATTATATATATATTCCTTATTGAGAATTCAAAAATGATGTTAAGCGGTACCTGCGTGCTATCTGCATGTGTTCAGCGAATGGGCCACTAAGGAAATAGATGGAAATAGTGCGTTGAGATTCAAATCGCCAGCCGTGCTGCCTGCGGTTGGGACCAACATCCATCTGCAGCACATATTTCAGGAATGGTCTGAGTCAAAGCCGGCATCGGACCTGAGATTCTGCAGCAGAATTTTCCAGGAAACAAGGAATTCTGCGAAATTCGTTCCAATGAGGAGTCAATGAAAGACACTGTTTGACATGATCTTGTACCTACACAGCAGCTACCAATGGGCCTGCACCAACCAGAGGTGGCATCAGGCCAGACCTTTGCAAGGGTCAAACAGCTTTGAAGCAAGCACGGTTACAACAGGCGTCGGGTCTTAGGAATACTTAGCGCGAGAATGAAAAGGTAAGAAACTGAGACTCTACCCAAGCAGCGAGTAGGCTTTGCATCACAGGCATTGGACCGAACGTTTTTCCACAATTGACAAATTCACAGGCAATTCGAGGCAGGGTACTCTCTCATGCGGCAGCGGAGGTCGGATGCCTTGTTGTGGTGCAAGTGCCGGTATGAAGTGTGCTCACAGGTGCAGTGTGTCAAGAGATTTGTCTTGGCGTCTTGGGGTGCTTTGACTCTTCTTGTCTCTTTTCAATTCTACTTCATCTGCACGTCATCCTGAAACATCCTCAAACGCCTTCATGGTGGAATGCCAAGTTGGAGAGGCCCCGGGGCCCCACGTGCCGGTCTGCCTGCGCCTGCTCTTCTGCTAGAGCTTCTGAGACTTCAGCCAAATCCTGCATGGCAACCGATCTTCAAGGAAGTCTCCCCTAGAATAAGCAAACACTCATGATATCTTCTGGCATTCTCATCCTGCAGGGTTCGGCCCTGGCACAAGTATCTGCAAGATTCTACAAGTAAGTCCGGGAACAACAAAGGGGCATAATATTTTGCAAAGCATGGAAGATCGGCGTAAAGAGGAAGGCCTACGGCCTACAAGATTGAGAAAAAAACTTGTAAATGGTTGTGGGGGTCACTGATTGATGAGCGGGCCCGCAAGGAAAGATGACATTTGATGACAATTTGATGACAATTTGATGACAATTTGGTGACAATGTGACAATACCTGGGCATCGCTTAAGATGCAAAGAGCAACTCCAGGCACAAACTCCATGCGCTACTGCTGCGCCGCTACGCATTTCTATGCCAACATGGTCCTGGATATCAGGGCCTGCACTTATGCCAACTTCCAGATTCTTCATCTTTATTTTCTTGGAAACTTACAAGAAACATCAAAAAACATTGGACTGAAGAAACACCCCTCAGCATTTCTCGCAAATCAATGCCAATCTTCCCTTTTCCTATATGATTTGCACGGCACAGTCATTGACAAGCCCACAAATTCGCTACTTCCTTACTTGTTACTGTTAGATCTGGTGGCACAAACCTGATTGGCAAACTTGCCTATCAGCCACGCAGCCAGGCTACTGACATGTCTGAGCTACTCATCAAATCTTCCAACTCATTGAGTCAATTGTCCGTGGCATTTCTTGAGTCAATTGTCCATCGCTGATTCATGCTGATTATTTCCTATTGATCTCTGGATATCTCTGGTATCTTCTTTCAACGACGATATCCCACGTAATGCTCGACTTCAGCGGCTGACACAGGGCGACAGAACACTTGACAATGAACAAATATGAAGACATGAGTCCTCGCGAGCTTGCGCAACTTCCTGCTTGAGACAAGCGATCTCCTGGCTAGCGGAGTTGCACCTCGGCTGACTCGGCTGTTTAGAAATATGGGACTTCAATGCAGTGGGCGCATGGCTGAGTCAGAGGAGGTCGTCGAGATTGCAGTGATCTAGTACAAATCAACGTAGAGATCGTGGTTTTGTACGGTCAAAACAAATGAAAAGCGACATAGACATAGCATGACATAGCAATACATGACGTACATACCACTCTCTGCCTCTCCCATGACGCAAGTAGCCGATCTCCCCCACGAGATGCCTGTGAAAAGCTTTCACCGCAGGTCTTGAGATCTGTCATTTGTTCCACTCTTTTTGCGGCCTCCATTAAGGACTCCACCAGCTGTTCTTGAAGCCGATGTCCTCCATCTATTGGGGGTATTGAAAAAGTAAAATTGGTAAAAGACAAACAATGACAAACATGAAAGATTCTGTCAGATGTACAAACTGCAAAAGCTGTATCGCAGGACAACAACGCAGTGTTCGAGCGTCAGCAAAAAATAGTGGAAAGACATGGAAAGACTGTGGAAGGGCTGCGAGCAAAACGAGCTCCAAAAGCAATTTCGGAGAGGGGTGTTCCGCAGAAATCTCTGAGGTGCGAAATGTGCGAAAGGGAAGGGCAAGGCTATGCAAGGCTATGCAAGGCTAGCAAGGCTGGCATTCGTAGGTGAGATGAAAGCTTGGCGAAGCAGGTGAAGGGAGATCTGGGGAGATGGCAAACATATGCAAACAGCATGCAGTGTGGAAAGAAAACCTTCCAAATATCCTGATATGTCACGATATATCAGCATGCAACTCCAAGACTCTCTTCCAACGTATCAATACACTATTGAAATGTCCGCAGGATATTGAAAAGTGAAGCAGTCAGCCAATTGCAAGCTGGACCTATTCTGCAAGGACCTTTGGTGTTCCCTTGATTTGGAGTTGTAGTTGAACTGTAGTTGAGTATGGGAAACATAGCAGGTCCAAAGCACCAATGGGTTTCATGTGCCTGCAGGGCGGTGTTTAAGCAATATTTTATACTATTACAATGGAATTCTTGAATGCAAAGCTATATTTTCTGGCCTTCTCGAATTAGCATTGAATTCTCGGCAGATACCTGCAAAGGAAACAAAAGTTCGCATATGCTGTTGCACTGTTCACTTGAACGTTTGGTAAGGGAAGCTTTGTCCCACGTGGACCTATCACATTGACCTCAGGAACTCGATTTCCTACAGAATCTGTGTGTGGTGTCATGTGACACACGTAAGTCAATTATGTAAGTCGATAGAGATCAGTAGCAATAGCATGGGCTTGGAGTTGAAACATGTTGAAACGAGTTTTGTTTGAAATAACGAGTAGCAATAGCACTGCCTCTTCCAGCTTGGTCTTCACAGGTTCTACCTTGCCCCAAACAAACGGTCAAGACAAAAGCTTCGAAGCCTCTACCGACTCTACCAGGATCTGCATTGAAGAAAAGTCTTGCAGGTTTCTCCTTCCACTCCCTGCTGCAATGCGCAATTTACGGCCATAGCATGGTCCCACAGTCCGCGTGCTGCGTGGCACGCGTAGGATGGCATTGGGAGGCCTCGTTCTTCAAATGGGCCAACTGTTCCGCAAGTGTCCGAGAAGCCTTCACAGGCAGCAAAGTATAAATTCCGTAGCTCAAGGGCAACAAATACCAACTCAGAGGCAAATGCCACAAAGCAAATCAGAACAACGACATTCCGAAAGTCGCTCCATTCTTCTGGAAAAGTGTAAAAGGTGCAGAGCCGCGGGTGCTCAAGACCGGTCCTTGCTAGCTTCTTCCTCGCTCTCCAGTAGGTTGCTTCGAACAGCAAGCACTTCTGCGTGATAGTTCTGCCAGAAAGGCTGGGAGCAGAGCCAGTCATTCCATCCAGTCAAGAGAGAAGTGCAAAGTATTGTTCTGATATGAAAGGATCTTGCCATGTTGTGGTCCCATGTACAGCTGTCCTGCGCTGCTTCTGCCATGCTTCTTTCAAAGTGAGCCTGAGTGCAGCATGTCTGTGTGAATGTACCTTGTCTCTGAACCACAGAAGAACCATTGAACTATACCGGAGGTTCTTCAAAGCTTAAGGCGCCTAAAGAGAATCTCCCAAGCGCAAGGGACAAGTATTGACTGGAAAATTTAAAGCTTGCTTGTACAGCGGATTGTCAGTTGGAATCTCGAAAAGGCAAAGATGGCAAAGCACCTATTTTTCTTCACAGGTTCAAAAAACTTGTTTCGCACCTGCCACCGAGCTCGGTCTGCAGAGAAAGTTGCATGGGCCATCAAATATTCTGCCTTGTCAATGTCGCATCTCGAAACAGAATGTAGAATGACCACTCTCAGCAAAGCACTTTGCACAATTGCTGAAAGATTCAAATTATCAGATGCTGATTCAACCTATCAAAGCAGCGGAACTAACGGCCTCCTTTTTCTGAAATTCTGAAGCTTGTCGACGCCTGTTCTTTGAGGACAGATGAGGTCGTTCGGCTTCGGCAGGCAAGAACTGGACATGCCCTGGACTGAATTTGCAGACAACTTTTTGGCTGAAGACAGCTGCGCCTTATTTGCTCTTCTTCTCGTGAATGTTGCAAAGAAGCCTCTGCCTGCCTGCATTCTGATCCTTAGGGAACTAGGATGCTTGATGGCTCTCAATCCACAGCTCATCTATCATCTATAATGAATACATATATATATATATACGTATGTACATATTACCTCATTGATTTCAACAGCAATCTGATTCTCTACAGCTTTGCTTTTCCATATGTGTCGTTTTTACAGAATCTGCTCAGGGGCACTCTCAAATGATTTGGCCAAGGTCTTGACTGAGAAGAGCAGAGAATGCCTCTCAGCGCTCAATCAATCCATTCTGACAAAAAAAGATGTCCAGGAATGGTCTGCCTCATGCTCACCTGTTGCTGTCTGGGCAGCTTGTAGACCTCACCGCGGTCAGCGTGTCAAATTCCGAACCACTTCATGAACTTGCTTTGCGCCGATTGGAGATCGCTGTTCACAGGGCCAGCTCGGCAGAGGTTCAATAAGGTACGAGGTTGTGGTACCGTTGTATCTGTTGGCAATAAACAAAAAAAAGAATTTAAACAATCCTGATTATCATGTTCAGTGAATCAACCAATCAGTGAACCTGAAACGTTGTCCAATATGAAAGAGGCCACAGCACGTCTTTCTGCATGTTCGCTGAGCGGTACTGGGATCCAAACTTGATTGGCAAGAGGCAGATGCAGCCTGTGTGTTGCAACAAGTGGCAATTGTGACAACTGCAAACGCAACAAGTGAAGCCCAGCTGTTGGCCTGTGAGAGCACAAGTTCCTGGTAGAGACAAAGACAATTGAAAGACATGGAAAAATATGAAGAGTTCTAGCAGATTCAAATGCACTCTTCATGATATTTCATGACGTTGTATGGTAAAAGCATATTTACGTGAGTGCTCACGTCTTTTTCATGTCTCTACAGAGTCTCTACAGAGTCTCTACAGAGTCTCTACTGTAATGTCCTTGTGGCAAAATGGCTGGAACTGAAGGGTCCCGCAGGGTGCTGTCCTCTTGCAGCTTGGTGGCCCGCCTCTGCAAGGCTTGCCTCAGCTTATGCCGATATAGAGCTGTCTCCAAAAGGAGACTCTGCTGCGGTTCAAGCATGAAATCTATGGCAACCTACGGCTTCCCAATACAAGTGAAGAAAATAACCACGCAACCCTTCTCAATGCGGCAAAAGAAAAGTTTGGCACCCTGGAAATAAGATTCAAGTAAGTCTGGCGCTCGGAGTTTGCCAGTCTCATCTCCTCCCTATGCAGCAACCGGACAGCCTTCATGAGTTTCAGAGTCAGGTTTCGTTGTTCAAGCCGATTTTCGAAGCCGAAGAAACATCAAGTAATCAAGTATACTTAATTTCATTCGCATCATTTCGCATACCTGGCTACTTCAATCATGGGATCCAAGCCATCCAAATGGCAAATGGAATCGTCCAATGGATTGCCTCAAGAATGCCTCAAGCCTTAAGCTCTGCAGAGGAATTCTGCGGATTTACAGCCATTACAATCAGGAATGGCTTGAAAATGCAGGAAGAATTAATTACAGCTAATTACAGACTTTCTTGTTTGAAATGTTCGAATTCTTCTTTCAGAATCTTTCAGAAATGGTCAGAGCTTTCCAATGCGACTCGCCTCGATCTCCTGGCACAACTCCTGTTGAAGTTGACCAGCAAGACTCGCCTGCGCCTGGAGAAACCAGGCCTTGAAAGATCTTGATATGTTTCTAATCTGTGTCCAATATGTTCTAATTATATTATATATATATATTTGATGATTCAACTAAAAGACTCTAAAAGAAGAATTACCAGCTGACCGTGTTGCTGTTTTCTTGAGAACAATGAAAAGATCTGCTGTCAGACGCTTTGAGAAAGGATTTGACTTGCCACTTCGGATGCTTAGGCAGGAGCTGCCAATTCTCGCGCTGGGGCGTGTCGTCTCACCTCCTGTCAGGCGAGAGACATATGAAAACTATTCTGCAAATTATGCATACATGTGCGTCTACTTTACAATTTAAGATGTTAAATCATTTCAAACATGAATACAATTTATGCATATTGTATCTACACTGTACTTGTTGCTGGCTCTTTCATGTTCCATCATCACTTTTCCCCTGTAAATTCATTCAACGCTTGGGGGTCTTGTCATGCGCAGCGAGATGCAACCAGACCTCCAAAAACATCAACGAGGAAGTTTGAGCAAGGGCTTTTGCCTCAGGCCAGGTGAAAAGCGAACATGTTCAAAAACCAAAAGTTCTGCGGCGCATCAACCAAAGACAACGTCCCCTAGTGCCTCTGTTTCTGCATCCGCAAGAAGTTTTCTCTCCCTTAGCATTGCTACCCACATCCAAAGAAAGTTCATGCCATGGGCTGGCTGGCTCTTAGTATTTTTTATGTATCTTTTATATAGCCCGCTTTAAAATGGTCGGCATCAAAACAAGCGCCTATCGTCCATCCACCCATCCATTCATCTTGCATCCTGGAATTCCATAAAGCCCCGCTAGTTTGCACCAGACACTTTTTCCACTGTGCCATATCATTCCAAACTATCTATTCTGAGTCATTGGAGTCAAAAATGCCGGCGGATGTGTACCGTACCCTTGATTTGAAGGTTTTCAAAGCTGACGTCATTCTAGTCTGTGGAAATCCAGGCAACATCTTACTCTGACGCCTTTTGTCTTGCTGTGCCACTACGTAGCATCAAGTACGTGCACATGTGCAAGTGAAGGTTCTGAGCCCAGCCCACCCCACCTCAACCCCCCTCCCCAAGAAAAACAAAAATGCTGGTATAGGCTGGTACGGTTTTCCATCCGCTACAAGTAGATCAAACATGAGATTACTTGCCTCTCTGTAGAGAAGGTTGATGGTTCAAATAACGCCGACGACATCTGCAGTTCTGAGTCCTCGAGCGCAGTGATTTCTTTTACCTGCACGGAACGACATGTGCGCTTCTCTGCCCCTATTTAATTACAACCTCCGGCGATGATACATGAAAATAGTGCACATCCCAAACTCCAAGGTGCTTTGCGAACCAAAATACCGAAATGCCACAGTTTGCAGTTGAGGAGGGCCGAGAATTCTTTTTGATATCATGCTGAGCTGCGCACAGTTGGCACTAGAACCGGTCAAACCTATACTGCTTGAGCCACCTTCATTCAGGTAGATTAATGCCTTTTGTGTTTGTCAATCGTAGCTTGCAGAACCGTTTGCCTGTGTTTGTTTAAGATAAGTTTGTAATACGATTGACAGAACTGATTACAATTTACCTGAAGGTCTACATGCCACTGCATCCATCTGCATAGCAGATTTGAATCTCTACTTATCTCTACTTATCTCTACTTATCTCTACATACTTCTCTCTACTTATCTCTACTTATCTCTACTTATCTCTACTTAAGTCACTGGACCACCGCCTTGCAATTCTTGTTCTCCGAACACGAAGACTGATCCTGCAAGTTTGAGCACTGATTTTGGAAGATTCTCGCGTATTCTCACGTATTTCAAGTCGCTATGGCTGCTTTCAGGTTGCCACTGCGAAAAATAAGGCTCCGGCAAGGTGTCTCTTCAACAAAGCCTCGAATTGCATTCAGCAAAACGCTCTCACACATACACTATTTCCAAGCAGAAAACAAGGGCATGTACGGTGATGCTGTCTTTCATGATCAACCCCAGCTACTTAAACGTCTCACTTTTGAGCGGATGTGCCAAGCCGCGAAAAGGCACCCAGCGCAGGCACCACAACCAGCACCCACCACCAACGCGCACAACCAGCACTCACAACCAACACAAATTCACTTTCAATTCCTTCTTATCAACTAATAATTCTATATATATATAGTTCTATGTTCTCAATTGGTGCAAAACAAAATCAAAAGTGCACTCTTCCAAGTGTGTTCTGCTTCGCTAAGATGAAGAGGTCCCCCAACGGACAGCATGAAACCATCATCACCGAAAACTCAACGTGATTCAGCCCTTCAACACTTTGGGACGGAACACTAAAATTTGACAGCCTATCCTTACTAGAAGAACCTGTGCGAACTTTAGCCAGCATCTCGAGCATTAGCATAGACACGCACGCGTGGACAAGCGCGAACACACTATACACCGCACTAGCTGTGCAGTTTCTCTAGTGAGTGCAAGGTCTCAACTTGAATCAGTTCCAACGAAATCAGCTGAAAATTGATTGCACTGCTTACACAATTGAGCTCAGACACATTTCGCCGTTTTTCGTTCTCGAGGTTTCGCTCCAATTCCCACACGCGGTGCCTTGCAGAGAAGATCCCTCTCAACTTCCAACTCTTCCAACCCTTCCAACCCTCCCAACTTCACATCTTGTGGGCTGTGCATGGCTGTGCTTCCCAACTTCCTGTAATGCGTTACTCATGACAGCAAGGATGTTTCCGAGGAACAGCGAGGAAATGCATGCACACTTGAAGCATCTTGAAGCTATGATTGTCACATATTGTCACTATGATCACCAGAATTCATTAGATAGGCGTTGTTTTTGTGTTTTTTTTTCGACTTACAAAATCTCAGTTTCAAATCTGAAAGCTGGGATGGCTGGGACGTGTCGTGTCTGTTTGCTTCACCTCAGGGCATGGATCTCAGTTGCTCCGGCCATCCCAACCGTCACCTTGCGTCCTCAAGTTGGGCCGTCAGAAGGATCAGAAGGGCTTTGTAAAGACGCAGATATGGACAAACCATGACAAACCATGACAAGCCCCAATGTTCCGCCTGCAGATTGTACTCTAATGACTCGAACGATGTGCTTGCCATGTGTCAAGTTAGTGCCCAGCCTGCAGAACTTGGGGTTGAGCTTGCAGTTCGCCTGTTGAAAGAGGTCGCTGTCAGGTAAGACGGCAAGATATCGATGGCATCTGAGAATATGACCGTGGAGTCTGGAAGTCTGAGGGAAGGGGTGGTTTTTGCGCTCTTGACGTCCGGAATGCATCGTGATCGTGGAAGGTGTTGCTGATATTGCGCAATCCTTCTCTGTTCCTTGGAGCAAGGTTGCCTCCAGAAGGTAAGGGGTACAGTACCCATGGGCAACTAAGAACGAAACATTCCGAAACATGTATGTATATATATATACATATATATATACGTGCCCAAAACAAAGTTTAAGACGTGCAGCAAAGAAATGTTGGAGCAGCCTAGGACCCGGGCATTGGCGACTCCTTGAACCCCTGTGCCTGCACAGTTTCACCATGGAAATCCTGGAAGGCTTCTTGACTCTCGTAAAGTAATCGATCTCTGCGGCCATACTCGTTTGAAGTAATCTGTTCCTAAAATATGGTTTAAATATATACAGTATATATATATATACTACGTACATTAATTTAAAGTGTTTGATTTGTGTTGGCGGCTTGTGGGCTTATCTTAGAAATCTTAAATCTTGAAAAAAATGCAGCATGTAATGCAAAAAAAATGGATCTTAAAAATGCAAACAAAAGCAACTGCAGAAAGAAAATGCAAAAAAAAAATAGAAATCAAAAACACAATGCAAAACAAATAGAAATCAAAGAAAAGATATACTTGTCGCCTCCTTCCAACTTGCATTGGTTCCTTCCATGTATTCTTCATTTGTCAAATGTGCCCCCTTCCAAGTTGCATTTGCTCTTTCTATTGTTCCTCCATTTGCAATTTTTGTCTCTTTTCAACTTGCGTTTTGCTTTCCCATCTTTTCTGCAATTGTCATGTGTGCCTCTTTCAGATTTGCATTTTCCAATTCCATTTTTGTTGGCATTGTTTCTCTATTTTTTTCAAGATGTAAACATCCTAGAACAAGCGCAATTCGACAGCACAATATTTGATCTGTCTGTTTGCACATCTCCGTATTCTATTTATACGTAATAATGTATCGAAGAATATCAGGGGCAAAAGAACTGGTGGCTTGTGACAATTCAGCCTTTCATGACGATTTGCTTTCGGCTTGGGGCTTTGATTGATGTCGCGCTCTGCTGAAGTTCTTTCAAGACGTACTGATCTGAATGTGGAATATGTTTGCTGCATCCGCTTATACAAGGGCTGGATGCAGTCTGCAGAAGCAATTCGGACATGTGGTTCAACTTACCAAAAGATTTGACACAAAGAATGCTTTTGAAATGTTCAAACTCGTGAAACTGCCTCAATCCATTCCAGGTCATGGGATAGTCTTGGGGGATGCTCTGTCATCTTGGCAAGGTGGGCCTCCGGTTTTCAGCCAAGAGGCAGGGGCCATTCTAAGTTGAAACCAACTTGTCCCTGCTTGAACCCAATACTTTTGATAACTTGACAACACGTGACAACAGCCAAATAATCAAGTCATATATCGTGAATCGAGATTCATCACATGCCAGTACAAGAGCTTCAAATGAGGAAAGAAGAGTCCAGGGTGCACTGCATCATCTTGGGGAAGGTGAGAAAGAACAGTGCAATTGGGGTTTTAATGAGGTGGTCCAGGCAAGAAACAACAGGTGTCAGTTGTTGGCTAGAGAGTTGGCTGGAAACAGCCATCATTGCATTCCCCGCGAAGGACATCTGTGCACAACAATTTTGAAACTCACGGCGCATAGTCGAAGACACAAGTGTATACGTACAGCAAACATGGTGGGTCCATGTTCACATTACACTCCTTATAATATGTATGAATCAGCATGAAACGTAGGAATGAGATGGAATGAGTAGGATGTAGCATCTGTTTTAAATTTTCATCTCCACTTTCCACAACATAAAAGCCTCTCTGATGTCTTGTTAGGTTCATTCTTCGCATATTTTGCCAGTCCCACAGTCCTTGCGTTTCCCAGCCAGCCGCTTCCACTTTTGCAAGGGTGATCTGTGTGTGTGTGTGTTTGTCGTGGTCTCTCAAACAGGCTGCATGTTCATGTTTTGAGTTGGGCCATTTCTCGATAGCAGGTATAGTTTCGGTATAGTATGGTTTGCTGCCGACGAACCGTGATGTATGCTTGTGATCGTTGCTTTGCTGCCAATCCCGGCTGCTGAACAAACATAGCAACCTGTTATATATATATATATATACATATATATATAGTAATATTATAGATAGTAACATAGTAATATAGTAATGTAGCAATATAGTAATATAGTAATATGGTAGTATGGTAATATGGCAACATAGTAATTATTACTAATTAGTAATCTAGTAGTATAATAGTACAGTATAGTAGTATAGTAGTATAGAAGTAGTGTGTGTGTGTGTGTCTTCGGCTCCAGTCCAGTGCTTTCGGTTCTTCTTCTCTGTTTTCCTCGGTCCGCTTTCCCTGCCTGGGCACTTTCTGCATCCCGCAGATGAGATCTGAGTGTTGCATTCTGGCCTGCACGATGAAACAATTTTCATGTGAAGGTGTGCTTGTCCAAGACCATTCCAAGACATTGAATGATTCACATCAGACGTACTCTCCAGTTTCCAACCTGATAGTCGTTCCAAAAGCAAGGCTGTGTCTTTGTGGCGAGCCTGATCTTGTTCCATGTCCATGTTTGAATTGTGATCAAGCTTGGGCCAGGCCAACAAAGGACATCTGCTGTTCACTATTTCTGGTGGTGCTTGAAAAGAAAAACAAGTTTGATGTACCAACTGTATCTTTGATCCAGTCACGTTTTGCTGAATCATTGATCAACGTGTTTCCCAGAACAGGGTCAACGATGGTCAACGTGTGTAACTCATCATCTTGCAACATCCGGCAACTGACTGGAGCCTGTGAATCTGCAAGTCCAGCTCGTAAGTGGCTCAACTCCTGACTCAGGGCGAGGCGAGCACACCAGTTGAACTTCTGCAGGAAGTTTTGCTCAAAGCTCTATGTCGATGCATTCACGTAATGAAGCATTTCATCAATGGATGGTTGAAAGGGAAGGTTCTGGGCGATTCACATGAGACTTAAGACCCAGTAAGCTGTTTCCACAACAGCCAACAAATACCTCAAACAATCTCAAACCCACTTCACAGCTGAGGTTCCTGTCGTGCTTGTACAGGATTGAGATCGAGCATTTGCGTCGCCGCAAAACCACCGTCTTCAAGGCCACGTTCATGCGACTCATGCATCACCGAATTGGTTGTGAATTGTTGGTTGCATCACAATGCAGTCTACAGAGTCTACTGTCTGAGTTTTGACTGCGTGTTTGTAGTTACTTGTGTGTGTGTGTCTGTCTCTACTGTCTACTCACTATGCACATTTTAGCATACCCGTCAATGCCAGGGCGGAAGCATCGAAACAATAGAGTGCGATGGGGAATAGGAGCCTGTGAGAAAAGAGTTGGACACATATGTATATGTATGTATATACAATAGATAAATATTAATATATATATATATAATTATATATAGATGATGATGAAAGATTCTGAAAGATCTTAATGACTGACAGACCGACTGACTGAACGCTTGAGCGAATTAGCTTTTGACTGAATGAGTGGATGAAACAATGGGTGCCGGCACCAACTGCAAAAACAAGCAAACAAGCGATCCAATGAGCCACCAACAACACACCAACGAAACAAGGAACAAACAAAGGGTGACTTCCTGTATGGTTGGCAGACTGATTTGCTCTTTGAGCTACCTATTTTCTATTGTTTCTGAGCCGCCTATTCTCCGAGCTGTCTCCCTTCTGGGCCGCGGGAAGACTGGAGTAGACTAGAGTCGAGAAGACTAGAGAGAAGAATGCTCAACTGACTCGAAAGCAAAGAGAGCAAACAGGGATCGGGATGAGAGAAAAGAGCGCTCGAATGCAAAAAGGATCAAGCATAAAGAGGGATCATGAGCGGGACGGGGCGCTAGAAAGATCAAATAAATATGCACATTATATGTTTTTTTCTTTTGCTCTATAGGCCCATACCTCCTGAAACTCCGTTCCGACTCGCCCGAGCACTACTTGTATAGTACCTTCCAACAACATTTTTGTTCATCCAAGTCCAGCAATTTTGAAAAAACAAGATGCCGTTGAAAATCATGGAAAGTCAACGACGCCTCGCAGACTCTGGGATTTTGTGGGATGCATGGTAGGTAGATTTCTCCTTTGGTTGCACTGGCGTGTCTCCCGTTAAAACAGCCTCGGATTCAAAGATTGCAAAAGTATGAGGAAGAACAAATACGTCACTGGAAATAAGAAAACTCTTGCCTGCATGTTCAAGTTTACACTGACTGATATGACTGTTACAAAAGGACGTAGGCTGTCTTGAGCTGGATGCATTCAAGTTCAACACTGCACAGCCAAGATGGGGACCAAAATGACTCAACTCTACAGTAAATGGAAACATTGACATGGAAGCCTTGCATCGCACAAGGGCAGTCCGCGCTCTTGTACAGGGGTGTCAACAGTGGAACTTCGTCCTAAAATAAGGAACCGAACGCACGAAGACATTCTCTTTCAGTTTTGCACACATGGCCTCGTGCTTTCGGAAATCTTTGACCATTTACTGGTTCTCGAGCCAGCGGAAGACAAAGTCACTTCTCTACTTTTACAAATTCATGCTTCGGTGAAGCTTTCCAGCAAAATAATTGGAGGTGCTTGTTGCACCCTGGGAAAGGATTACGTGAAACAAAATCAGCAAGCCATCTTAGCAATGGTCTTCTCAAAGCTCCTGGCGTCGAGGGAAGCAAGTGTTTGAAGAGTTATAGATCTATTATATATATATATTATAGTATAGTATATTATGATTATTTATGTATATTATAACTATTTATGTTTATTATATTATATTACTGTATATTGTATTACATTACATTATATTGTATTATACATTGCATTATACATTGTGTTACAATGTATTATACATTGTATTATATTGTATTATACATTGTATTATAATGTATTATACATTGTATTACAATGTATTTTACATTGTATTATAATGATTATACATTGTATTATAATGTATTATACATTGTATTATAATGTACTTTACATTGTATTATAATGTATTATAATGTATTATAATGTAGTATAATGTATTATAATGTATTATAATGTATTATACATTGTATTATAATGTACTTTACATTGTATTATAATGTATTTTACATTGTATTATAATGTATTATAATGTATCATAATGTATTATAATGTATCATAATGTATTATCATGTATTATCATGTATTATCATGCATTATCATGTATTATCATGTATTATCATGTATTGTCATGTATTATAATATATTATAATGTATCATAATGTATTATAATGTATTATAATGTATTATAATGTATTATAATGTATTATAATGTATTATAACGTATTATAACGTATTGTAATGTATTATAATGTATTATAATGTATTGTCTTATATTATATTGTATTATATCATATTAAATCATATTGTATATTATAGTATTTTATATTATATTTATATTTATATCTATATTTATATTTATATTTATATCTATATTATGTTATATTATATTATATGTTATTCTATTATATTATATTATATGTTATTCTATTATATTATATTATATTACATTACATTATGATATTATATTATGTATATAACATAACTATATTAGGTTAGATTATAGTGAGTGATAATAT
>Ga0126342_10008010_pt1 | contig 18897 bp, 16 predicted proteins | sample Cyp1metagenome_FD_92528 | JGI IMG/M metagenome (GOLD analysis project Ga0126342, IMG submission 92528) | Coral microbial communities from Lord Howe Island, Old Settlement Bay, Australia - Cyphastrea 1 metagenome | ecosystem: Host-associated > Invertebrates > Cnidaria > Coral ... | reverse complement strand
GATAGATAGATAGATAGATAGATCGATAGATAGATAGATAGATTACACATATAGATAGATTAGTTAGTTACTTGGTTGGTTAGTTAGTTAGATAGATAGACAGACAGACAGATAGATAGATAGATAGATAGATATATCTAAATTTATAATATATCAATAGATGTAAAGTGATATATATATATATATATTTAAATAAATAAATAAATAAATATATATATATATATATAGTTGTCAGTATATGTATAATTATATACATATCCAACTCCAACGTTTGTAAATGAACATGTGAGATACCAATGGGTTGTACGATGGCATAAGTATACATATATATATATATATATGAGGCTTTTCCAGCAAGTATCCTCGGGATGTAAATGTAATGGTATATAGTATATATATAGAGTATATAGTATACATATATATATTATATCGTATTTACAATGTACCCTTTCCCCTAAGATTTAACACTCCCCAGACACCATGGTTTGGTAGGTGATTTACACGTATTTGGGAGCATTTGGGGGATGATTATTATTAGTGGAATGCGAATGCTGGAGGTTTGCTGGGATTAAATAGAGATGTGATTATCAGGAAAATTGATTTTGCCAGCAATTCATACTGGTTTACACGCAATATAATATATGCGGGGATAAATCCAACAGAAACTGGTGATTTCAATGCAACACAATGTGGCAAACCCTTGCCCCACTCACCCAGTTTTACCAGGGGTACGGCAACGACAGACGAGGATTCATCTCAGGATTATTGTGAAGGAACTGAAAGCTATGGAGCCCATGGTAACCCTGAAAGTGACCACCTGCCAAGTTTTGATGTGAAAGCTGGTTTTAAAGCTTTGTTCGCTTGAAAAAGGAGCATATCTCAAAGTTGGATCGGATATTTTGCATACTTTATGTAAAGATCGTGCGGAAAAAGGACACTCCAAAGGTGTGCATCACGTTGTTTGACCCACATCACGCATCTGGCACCACCGTGGTGCCCAGGTTCACAGTGGAGCCCGTGTTGGTGGAAAGCCCTGATCGCAGCTGCGAAGTGGACTCCGAGGATCTCTGGTGCTCCCGGCTGACTTCGACGCCGCGAGGGACGATTGAAGATTGGGGCCTCCAATGGCTGAGCTGTTGAGGTTGGTGAATTATGTTCTCTTTTTTTCCCAGATCGATGATTTGGCGGACCCTACATGATGCTTATTTGATTGTATTTTTTGGAGGTCCGGAGTATTGCAGGTGTTTCAAATCAAGTGGCTTAGTTGCGGTGTTTTGCACTGGCAGTCAGGTTTGAGAATATTGTCATGTATTATGTATTGATATCCACCATCTTCAGTGACTAAAGATCCTCGTTACATCCTTGCGATATCCTCGTCGCCCTGCGGCTCAAAAAAACAAAGAACAGGCTCGATCCAACGAAGATCACCTAAATCCGGGGTGCCCTCAAATCATCCATTTTCTTTAAGATTTTCCATTAACCATCCAGCTATTGGGCTACCCCCATGACAAAAGGAAACCCCCGAAATCTCATTGTTGGTTTTAAAGATGTGTCACCTGCAGTGGCTGGGAGCGGTTGGGCGCTTTGGGTATCCATATTCCGTGATATTACCTATGAAATGGGGAGCCAGTTGGAGCTACGAATGGAGTTTCCCAACCACATGATCGTTGATTTTCCACCATTCCAATCTGGAATGATCAAAATTGACATCCACAGGTTCTTTGGGGACCAGCAGTGGACTGAATGGATATTCTATCATTTTAGTCCACATTTTGTGATGATCGAGTTAGAGGCAATGGTGTCTCAAATCCGTCAGTAGAATTGGATAGAGGAACGACCTGGTTGGGAGGCCATGAGCAGGTAAGATTCAGTGTGTCAGGCTGGTGGTTTCGAATCCTTTGTCCCGTCCATAGATGATCCAAATAAACGTGACTCCAAGCCACCAACAAGAGGTATAACATGGTATAACTGGACCACAAAACTATAGTTTTGTTCGCTTCGTGCTCGCTGTTCTGCCATGGCCGTGGTACCCGTAGTACCTGCAACGGGAGTGGATGACAAGGAGGTCATTGAGATTTACAAGGCGGGTTTCACGGGTTTAACGGAAAATGATGCTTGAGGATGCTGTAGAATCATCTCATGTTTTTGATGTGGGAATCATTGTAAGTTGCCTAGATGGAAGGGCAAGGACATCTCTATGTCCTAAACATCACCTTGCAGAGCATGACCGAGCCATTCATGGTGTGGTGGTCACTGGTCAGGTCGACTGTTATGTATGGGGACGGGAGGTAGTTCCAGGTTGGGGCTCTTGACTTGAAGCTCGGAATGTTTACAATTTGTTCTTGTTGTGATTATTTTTCTTTACTGTATATATATATAAACATTTATTCATGTTTATTTATTCTGTCTTATTTACTTCCTTCCTGTCTCTTGAGGACCTGCAATTTACTTGTCATGATGTCCATGGAGATCCGGCCACAAATCCCCCACTTGGATTGAGAGGGGATGTACCTTCCACATCCTTAAACCATCACCCTTTGTGATCCACAAAAACCTGTGGTACCCTCTGGTAAACGTTTACATAACCATGGAAAACCACCATTTTTTTTAGGTAAATCAACTATAAATGGGCACTTTTCAATAGCTATGTTAGTTTACCAGAGGGAGTCCTTCAGATGTTCGTAGGCTGCCGGCTTTGGCCCTTCCGAATTGCAAGCCTTGGGTGTCTTGGACTGCCAGGATTGGCGTGCGACGTGCTGGGTGTAAAATGACCATGTGTTAAAAAACAATAACACCAACTCGTGTTCAAATTTTACTAGAATGTTGATTGAATGTTGCAAAACATAACCAAGTATAGCAACTATACCAAGTTCCATCCATTTCTAATGTGTAAATTGAGGTTTATAGCTGCCCTCCAGTGTTTCGCAACCTGGATTTCCGTTGAGGATTTCCCCTGAGAACCCTGCGCCATGCCGGATTCACGCCTCAGGAGGCGGGCCGGACAGTTGGAAGGTGGAAAGACGTGGAGGAAACATCAATCCTGTTGGAATGATCATATATGTGTATGTAATATGTTGCAACATGTACATATATATATATATACACACTATATATTATGTATACTTTAAATATAACCAATCAATATATATATATATATATTTCCAATATATATATATATAATTATAAGTATATTATATATATATATTCCTATATATATATATTTCCAATATGTATATATATATATATTATATCCAATATATATATATATATATATTCAATATATATATACACATATTATGTATATATATATTCCAATATATATATATATACATATGATGCATAATAACCATATGATGCATAATAACCTATCCACCTATCCCATTTCCTTCCCAATTTAGGCTTTTTTGTTGTCTTTGATGACATCGCTGGTTGGAGGGTCCACACGGTATTTGACGACGGCTTTGCCAACGCAGTAAGTGGCTGACAACATGGAACAACCATCTTACTGCATTCTTGATTATATACCAATGATTATCACCAGTATATACAATCTTTATAGCAACTTACCAGAATATTGATAATCACCCAGTGATTTTTTTTGATTATCATCACAAGATCACCATTTAGCATCATTTAGAGATCCCATATTCGCTGGTATGGCTGCATCCACATGATTTCCCATATGTTTGATCACCAATATATAATTATATTGATAGCTATGAATTGTATCAACCATGCAATTTCTGATGTTTATTCAATGATATCCCATTGGGGATTTCTGGTTATTGGGAATATAGTTGCGGATTATTGGCTATATGATTAGTCGTCCGATAGATTGAGTTGAAACATAGGTGTGATTTCCTATATCACCATGATATCGTCCCATTATTTAGGGTATGTATCCCATCAATATTGCCGATTAAAAACTCCACATGTTGGTTCTATATTCATGTCATTGCTGAGATTAGTGTCACATGTGTCCCGTGATTTGAGTCAATTCCCTCTTGTTGTTGGTGAATTCATGTAACAAATCCCAACTTAAACCTTCAAGTTTTTGCATCATGGGAAAATATATGACAATATAATATTCTAAGCTAGCTATATAGCTGTGTATATATATATACAGAAACATATATATATATACACGTGGAATGTCACCTTTTTAATCCACACTTACTTTGCTTTTCGTTGTTTGGTTACATTCATTTTGTTTCTTGGTGAAATCGGGCTAAGTCCCATTCTTCATGATTTATTCGTGTCAACTCCTCACTTGCTTGTACCTTGCTATCCATGTGTTTGATGTTTATAATTTGTATTGTCCATTAGTCATTGCTGATGATTGTCCCATTATTTCCCATGACTTGGGGGGTGCAGTTCCAGTTGTAAGTGGGTATATAACCAGAGTATCATAGTTTTGGGGGTGGTATCCCAACTTGTGGTGCTTATTACCATAGTCATATCCACAACCTCAACTGCACCCCAAAGTAGTAGTCATTTCAATGGTTTGTTCCAGATAAAATGGAACTATTGCGCCCTAGAACGCATTTTTTTTCTGGGGATAGTCCCTTACATAGTCATAGAAAGTGGCCTTATAGTTTTAATGGTAGGTACGTCCGATTTAGGTCCATAATATGGCCATGGGTGAGTAATATTAGGGCTTTATTAACGCCACACCAACTATAACACTAAATTAACATGTTGTAACCGCAGTAATTATGCACCATTATATTATAGTAGTACTGTAGCTGGGACGACACTAACCCACAGTTATAGCAAATAGTTATCCCATTTAGTGGTATTTTCCATCATATTATATCTATATATATATTGTTATAGAATAAACATAACACCGAGTATGGGAGAACACCCTCATATTCTATGGGTTTCCCATATGATTATTGCAATATTTTTCCCGAAGAGTGATTCACAAATATTGAAACACTATGAATTGTGGGACATCAACAAAAACCTCATAGGGACCTCCCAAGGGGCGCGTCACCGTAGATACAGCCTTTGGGCGATGCCCATGCCTTAGCCACCGCCGGTTTCACTGCCCTGGAACTGCACAAGCTGGGATTCAGCCGCTCGAAATGGTGGCCTTCTTGGATGCTCTTTGTTCAGGCTGTGTGTCCTTAAAAATGGATGGTTCAGATGTGTTTCTTTCGGCAAATAGGATTGTTTTGTATACATGAGGATTGGGATTTGAATGTGCAAATGTATTTTTTTGGTACGAAAAATTGTGGTGTCACTATGTTTTACTGAATTTGACCAACACTTTCAGTTGCAAAATCCTGGCGAAACAATAATGGTTACCTCTTCCATTATATGTACTCGTATGTTTGCATTTATGAAAGGATTTGCCAAGTGTCATTTATCCACTTGGCTATTCAGACTGACAATTTTGTAGGCACCCCAGTTTGACAGTAGTTTGACCAGTAGCAGTCTTGGTTCGATGATTGTACTGGTTAAAATGGTCGAAGCAGTGAGTGTAGTGGTTTAAATCAAAGCTTCCAGACCACAAATGATGGTGTAGCAAAAACATATTTGGTAATATAACTCAGCAAATATCAATGGGTAGCAAAAAGTAAACAGAGAAACCACGATGACACAATGATGGTGTAGCTTAGCAAATGTCAACTTTTCCCAGACCACAATGATGGTGGAGCAAAACACATACACAGTAACAAACGCGCCAATTGACTCCTCGTCATCCAGTGCACCACTGGAAGGGTTGCCCAAGTGTACATATTTCGACAAGTACTGTCTTTGCTCAAACATGTCCATTGTTTCCGAGTTACAAATACTGGTTCTATCCGTTTGTTGGTGCAAAGCAAATCATTGGCTGATAAGATTCCCTGCAGGTTGATGATGTTTCATCATTTGAAAAAAATCATTTGTTACTTATCAATCTGATCAGCATATTTGCAGATATTGATCGACGCTATTTCTGCAATTGGTTGTTTTTATTTGGTCATTAGGGGGTGAAATTTGGACACTGTAAATCAACTATATAAATGCCACATATAAAAAATATCCTGGCGAACAAACTTGGCTGTGGGCAACACGCCCATTTGACATTACCCTCCTCGCTCCTGTTTTTTTTCCAACTATAATTAGGGTATCTCAGACCATCTTTGCTTGTTCATGCTCCGGTAATCAACATTGCAAGCTGGAAAATGTTTGGTTATAGGTATATCAAGGGTACATCCCTTGAGAATCCCCACGGAAAATCACCATTTTGGTTGGTCAAATCAGCAAAAAAACATCCACGGCTGCACGGCTGCACGGCTGCAGCATCCGTGACCCTAGGTCCAGAGATCTTGCGTCGCGCGGGATTTGAAGCCAAGGACAGAGCTGCAGGGTTTGTTTGTCACCGCACAGTGAACCATGGCCCATACGGTCTCCAGGTGGAATATTTGGTGTTTCTCTATATCTATATCGTCTATATCTATCTATCTATCTATCTATCTATCTATCTATCTATCTATATATTTATCTATCTATCTATCTATCTATCTGTCTATCTATCTATCTATCTGTCTATCTATCTATCTATCTATCTTTCTATCTATCTTTCTATCTATCTATCTATCTATCTATCTATCTATACAAAGATAGATAGATAATGTCAACCCTGGATTTCTAGACTCTGGTTTATTAATGTTCCTGGATTTATAGACTCTGGTTTATTAGTGTTTATTCGCTAGAGGGGCACTCCCCAAAAAGTAATGATTTAGATAGTACCCTCCCCTAATTAAACAGCCTAGGGGTTATTAATCCAGGGTTGACATTAATGTTTCCCCTCGTAAACATGATCGATGATAGCGACACCAAGCCAAACTTCCGGCAAAGAAAGCAACAGTCTGAGCCCTGAGCAACTCTAATGAACTCACTGGGACCTCAGTGGAATCATGGTCAATAAGAGGCATCATCCCCAAATGGCCTTTATTCATGTTTGTGAAATATTATGATTTACCCAGAAGAATGTAATTATTCATTTACCTTTCAAGATGTATATGGGCGTTTCCATAAGTGGGGGATCCCAGAATGGATGGTTTAGAATGGAACATCCAATTAAAATGGATGATTTGGGGGTACCCCCGTTTTAGGAACCACCATATATTTTATGGTTTGATGCCCAAGCCGAGAAAAGACATGGTGTGGTGGCCTGTTCAGCGTCCCTAATCTGATGCCAACTGCGCCTGATATATTGATGATGCGCGTGACGAGCAGGTGCTGCCTATACTATAAAGAAAATTTCACTGAGCACAGCATTGTTTCCACCACTTTTTGCCTCCAGAACCCAGAAACGCCGTCTACTGTAATCCCTCCAAAACAGTTGGAAGACTGGTTGCTGGTGTCACTTGTTCATCTTCCATCTGGTTGAGGATCCTAAAAGACTGGGATATTTTTGGGTCACCCCAGCCATCACGTCCCACAAATCCCACAGGATTTGTGGACACTGGACCTATCCTTGAGGCAGCTGCGAGATTTGGGATGTTGCTAGGCTACGCACTTGGAGCAGCTGATGGCTGAGAAGAATCTGATGTGTGAGAGATGAGGCATTGGAGATAATATCAGATAATATTACATAATTATGAATTATAAATAATTAATCAATATACCTATCCTCCGATAATCAAACGTGGCTGGCTGGGGAATCCCCTATCAATGGAAGTTGTTTTTTGAGAAAATCATCTATACATGATGGATGTTCCAGCACGCCGTGTTTGATTAGAGGAGGGTATAGTAGATGATCCTGAATAGAAACCCACAATGAAATGATTTGATAGAAGGTTTATGCTCTCGAATCGGCTGTGGCCACCTGGTCCCAATTTTCTGGAGCAACCTCACTACGACATCAGGCAGATCAGTTTCACGGAAAACATCCCACAGAGCGTTCCAAAAGTGTTTTGTTTTGGTCAATCTCTTGGATTAAGAATCATGTTTGTCATACCCTCTGGTAAACTAACATAGCTATGGAAAGTCACTATTTTAAATTGGTAAATCCACTATAAATGGCCATGTTCAATAGCTATGTTAGTTTACCAGAGGGTATCTGTAAGCGCTTTAGAAGCTAGTCCCGGGGGGAAGTTTGCGAAACCATGCTGTTCAAATGCACTTTGTCACCCAATCGTTTCGATGCGCTAAAGCTGCGCATCGTGCAGCTTTCTGATGACTCCAATGCATGATTGCCTTGCATGAATTGTGGACATTGTGTAAGTATTGTGTAAGTGCCAGCCACATGAATGGTTTCAAAACGTGTATATACTCTATGTATAAATATTACGTACCACATAATATAGCTGAAGAACATGAACATATATTGATGAACTGAATGCATGGCATGTCCAACGCAGTCCCGTTGCGAAGGCCATTGCCATAGGAGAACCACTCATGACAAGATGACATGAAAGCATTCTTTTCTTTGAGTGTTGGGAGTACCTCAAACAAGAACACACCAAAGTTTGCGATTATATTGGAGGCCTGGAATAGGAATACGGTGAAATCATCTTGGACTTGTATGTTTGACTAATTCCGCTAGTGTCAAAACTTCTACCACTTCCATGCCCTTGGCAGTTTATGCCGACCCCATGATTTAGTTGAGACATGCAACAGTCATTTTTTCTACTCCCAAACCAGCATTATTTTTGCTAAGGTAAAGCATTTGTTGTATCCAGCATGTTTTTGTCTAAGGTCTAGTATTGGTTTTATGATGTTTTATCCTTATTCTTCCGATATTGACAAATTGCATTCAATCTTTTGAGATTCACCAACCCTTATATACTGTAGCCAGTGTATTCGCTCGATGCTTCCTGCCATGGTGTCGATTCGCAGTTCCTGCCAGGGTTTCAAATGGGGAAATCTTGGAACAATGGACAAACAAGGAATGATTATGACATGTTACGCAAGAATGGGTGTACCAACCCAAACCAAACCACATTTTAGTTTATGTGAATATAATTATATATATTATATACATACTATAGATGTAAAATATGATTATAACATATTGATGATGCATCAAACCAAACATTTTCTTTGTTTTGTTTGATGAATTTCACCTTTGACAGCCACGGCACCATCAGACCTCAGGCAGCTTGGCGGAGTTGCGACGAGCGGCCGCCGAGCTGGAAAAACCCTTGATGATGTCAACCTTGAGGCCTTGGACTCGATTAGTCAATAGTGGTTCTTGATCATGACCCTGACTGTGGTAAGTATGAATAAACAAATATCTAAATATATGTGTATATATAATATATACTATATATTAATGTACATATGTATAGGGAGGACTCCCGTGACTCACATAGGTTTTTGTTGTTAAGCTTTGCGCATTGGCTGGAACATTGACATTCTTTGTTCATTATTTGTTTGTACATTAGATGCACGTACCGATGTTTCGGGGCTACACATAGTTTGGTAGGGACATTGTGGGTATACTTGAACAACTAGTAACTAGTTATTCGGTATTACTATATGATAGGATGTCCAACAAATGATTGAATATCATATGATATCGAGATCTCATGGATCTCATATATCTTCAAAAATCTGGGTTTCTCTCATTTATACATTAAACTGGAGTATAACTGGGGTAGCACCATCATGGTATAATAGATTTGTATGTGAGAGTGAGATTGTTACTGAATGTTTTTACAAAAGTGGCAGTGGACGTGTTGCCTAGTTATACCCGTGGTTGAAATTCCATAGATTTACGATTCCTGGGTGAGTTTGTTTTATATATTTATAGCATGTAAAACGTAGTAACTTATTCTCTCCATTGGTGGTTATGTGATTTTGTGATATGTATGTATACATATATATATATATATATTTGAGAAACAGCCTGTTAATCCGGAGATGATTTGAAGCCAAGTACTGTTCATGAGACAATTAGATGACCAACATATGGAGGATTACAGGGCATGACAATTCTTGGAAGGAAGCGACTGTCCCCGTTCTGCTTGAAGTATGTGCATGGATAGTGTGTGCATGGATGTGAGATGATGGACATGCAACTGGAACATGTCGCTGTTAGGTCGCTACATACATACATACATATGTATATACTGTACATATTATGTGTTTTACATGTGTTGATTTGCCATTGAACAATGCTACAATGTACGAACAGCTAAGTTTGATTTTGAGTCATGATATTATCATATTATTTTGAAGTGACATGATATAAGTATATTTACCATGTTGCGGTACAGTAACATATGGTATAATGTCAGTTAAATTATATGTAATCTAGTTTAGGAGAATACATAATGGTTTAATTGTTTGGTCAATTCGATGTAATATGATATGATGCTTAACTAGTCAATCATCAATCACTACGTTTTTTTAATTCCCTTTGTAACCATATTATCACATTCAGCATTGGGTTTGCCAATCACAACACAACACACACGTTTATCAGCATTCCATACATTTGCACATGTAACATGGCTGTCTTAGAAAGACTTGATATGCCATGACCAGAAACTGAGCATGATCATGAAACATTAAAACATTATCGTGGTATTTGATATTGACAATATCGGTATAATTTTCATGAACAGTTTACATGTTTTACATTTTTTAAACACCCATCAAATAGCTGTGGTTTCGATCCACAGTTAACCTGCATCCACCTGGAGGCAGTTGGGCTTCAGCTTCGCGGCGAGTTGAATTTCATCATCCCAACTGACGAACTCCATCATTTTTTTCAGAGGGGTAGGTCAACCACCAACCAGATGATTCTTGTCCTTGCCTTGTCCTTGCCTTGTTCTTTCAATGGTTTTCCATCATGTTCAATGTTCAATGATGTCCCACGATTGTCCACAATTTCAAAGGTCTTGCTACCAAAAAGTCAGTTATATAGTGTAGTTGACAAGGGGCAAATCAGTAGCATATATCTGGCAGCTATGGGATTGCTTGAATATGATTCAGAATCATGACAATTACGGGATTAGAAGTGGAGCGGTTTTGATTCCATACCTGTGTCACACAAAAGTTGCCATTTGATTTGCCAGTTGCCCAGCTATGAATTTATGTCTTCATTGCCATGTCAACCATGGGGTTCTGGAACTGGGATGAACGCTGACCATGAAGTCCTAAAAGAAGATTCTCCTGAAGGTGTGTTAGTTTCATGTGGCTATTACTACTACGATTATTCTTTGTTTAGTTTTGTAGTTGTGCTAAGATCCCATACTATATGCGGGTTTCCATAAATGGGGGATGCCCAATAGCTGGATGTTTTATAATGGAAAATCCTTTTAACATGGAGGATTTAGGAGTATCCCCAGCTTAGGAAATCTCCATAGAATGGTTAACCCGGTGAAAACCACATTGTTCCGTTGTAAATTCATATATCTGTGTGTCCTTTGAGTCAAACATCATATGTTGAATATTCGCATTGCTCCTTCTTCCTCTGGTCATGCCTAGGTATTGGTTGCATTGCATGTATGTGGGTCAGAACCCTAATACCACTTAATAGCCTTTTTCCCATATGGGAAGCTGCAGAAACGATGAATTTATGAGTTGGTATATGGGATAGTTATTTTCCCATCCGATTTTCGAATTTTACCCAGACCTTACCCGAACTCAACTTGAAGTCAACCATGTGTTCCCAAGTAAACATGTTACCCAAATTTGCCAATGTGGTTCCCATCCAACTATGATGGTTGGTAGATTCACTTTGATGTTCAACCATAGACATATTTGAAATGGGATAGTGAATCTAAATGACTATATATAATAATATATACGTATATATATATATATACGTATTATTATATTATCTGGTTGGTGGTTTGGAACATGACTTTTATCTTCCATATATTGGGAAATTCATCATCCCAACTGACTTTCATATTTTTCAGAGGGGTTGAAACCACCAACCAGTTATAGCTGAACCACCATATATAATCATCATATAGTATAGACTCCATACTCCTCAAGTGTTTCCTGGATACTGTACCAACATTGTTTTTGGTGAAACCCAAAGACACGATTCTGGACTCCAGAAAAACAGCCGAAACAAATACCACCCAACTACGTGGATAAACTACGTTGATAAATTATCATGCCTTTACTGCGAAGTAACTGGAATGATGCTTCGAATTGGGGTCAATAACTACCCCCAAAATGGCCGAACTATTCTGATTCATGAACTATTAAGGTTTTTTCAGATTTAGGATTTGTTGGTTATACCCCTATATATTATATCTCGATAAGTCCCCATTAAAATCACATGAGAATCCCAAATTTATTGCATTACAGATGTGAATGGATATAGAATTATCTCATTAAAACCCTCATGATTCTCCCCATGAAAAATCCATAAAAACAACTATGGTCTGTTCCAAATCACAAACACTTTTACATCTATAGATGTGGACTTTATGGGACTTGATTTTTCACCATTTCTGGATAGTTCCAAGGCTACCAGGATATGCGTGATGCGGGCTGCTCCGCTGGCGAGCTGTGGCAGGCCATGGCATGTCTGAAACGGCACATTTAATGGGGAAAAATAGATGAACATATGTTTCTTATTTTAAGTGGGGAATAATGTGGAATATCATGGAATACAAGTATCTAGATGAAGATCATGAATGCTCATGAATGTTTATTGTTTATTGAACCCATCGTTAAATGGTTGGGTTCAAATGTGACTGGACAATCATCCCAAATTGTCGCCGGCAACCTGCAACGTTTAATAAATGAGGTGTCCACAAGCAATGCAAAGGAACTTGACAACACAGAGCCAGATGTATTTGATCAGAACATGGGAATCTTAGACAACTCTGGGATATGTATATATATATATGCATATTCAATGAATCTGATTTGAACATGTGGACTCCAGCCGACAATATCCCGCTGCTAGTGCGACCAGCCAGAAACCTACTCGTACGGTGGGGGGCGGCCCCTACTTAGCAAAATTGATTTCTAACTAGGCTAACTAGGAATTACAATAGATATATCTACATATTTAATTAATGGAGGTTAGTAGATATTAGCGGGATCTATAAACCCAGCTTTGCAACCCAAAAAGCGAGGGTTCCAAGGTCCCAAGGTTCCATGGTGCCGTTCCAAAAACCGACGCAACTTGTATTAGCCACAGCTTCAGGCAGCGTGCCCCTTGCAGACCTTGAGATTTCTGGGCTTCACTGTGAAGGACCTTCGCACCTCAGGAGTGACAATCCCTGGTAAAAAACGATCTGCTACCACTAAACTTTCATGGCCCTGAGAAAGCACAATCTTTCATCAGCAAAACAAACATATGAATTGTACAGACATCAACGGATCGCTTTCCCTGGAACAAGAGCACTTGTTGCTGATTCTTTCTCGCTGTGGGATTGGAGGCTTTGATTTGCACCAGATCAGAGATGCCGGCTTTGGAAAGATGGAAATGATTTACGTTGCTTTGGCATATTCATTGGCTCGTTTATGGCAGGTAGGCTGATTTCCAAGATGAAGCATGGTATGCTGATGCATGATGCATCATGATGTAGATCTGATCTGCATGAATCTATCTATACATATATATATATAATATGATTGTACGTGTATGTAGGTTTGTTTGTTTGCTTACCTGCTTGATTGCTTGTTTGTTTGTTTGTTTGTTTGGTTGTTTGTCTGTCTGTTTGTTTGCTAGTTTGTTTGTTTGTCTATCTCTATTTGGTTCTTGATCTTTGTTTGTATCAATTGTTTTCTTTATTTGGTTGTTTGCATATATATCCAGTTGATTCCAGTTGTCTATCTATTTGCATGTTTACCTCCAAAAATATTTCATGCATCCAAACCTAGTAGAAGCAAATCAATCTACTGTAGTCCAATCGTATCCAATGAATTCCAGTCTAAGTCTATACACTTCGTACGTGACCATTTTGGAGGGTTTCATAGATGGAGAGTTGAGGAAATCGCAGCCCCTTTAGGGTTTTTGTTAAGGTAGAAATCGGTAGAAATAGAATAGATGAACGTACAATGTTATTGGATGTTATATATATACACAGTATATACATTCATGTTCACGGAATCAAGAGCATGGTCAATGGGTTGAATGGCGGTGCCAAGTTACTGTTGGAAATCCATTTTTAAGCCTGAGAGAGTCCGCCGATCGGGTTGAACCCCTGGATTCCCGATGGAATCACCTAAAAGGAACGAAAATCGAGATAGAAATTCATCAAAGCCAAATCTAAGTTGGTAAAGTACGAATTTCTTGGGGTTAAACCTGAGGATCTCAGCGTGATGATTCGTTGCCAAGCCTCTCAAGTGCGATCGGTAACATGCTTCGTATATGCATCAGGTCGGTGAATACCACTAGAAGCCATTAGCCTTTGTTTGACGTTGAAGAACTTATACATATTTATCCATTCAGAGTGTAACATTTATTTTTCGTTTGGCGGCCTCGAGGCTGGCTACTCCAAGGATGACGTCCTAGCTGCGTTCAGTAGCTTCGAGAATCCCATGGGATGAGTGTTCGAATTGGATGGTGACCACCATGGTTTTCTGTAGACTTTTCAACCCAATGAGTGGATGCCGCCTTCCCAACAGGGGAAGGCTTTGGTCTCCACACTGGAGTTGTGGAAAAAGTGGACTGAGTCATGTCAGCGCAACTTGGGGTCGATTTGAAGAAATGGGTCTGTATATGGGTTGGTATGAAAATAGGGCTCCCCGAATCCCAATAGTTTCTGTTTTTGTTTTCTCCCAATTCAAGAATGTCATTCTGGGGGGTATACCCAATTTTCAGACACACATTATATATATATATATATATATTGATATGTATATTATATATATATGTCTATATTATTCTCTAGTGATGCTTAATAACTATGTGTTTCTACACATTTATTTCTCAGTTTGTTGTATACCTGGACCATCCTGGACCCTCAAACTACCAGTGAGCCAACATCAACTGCTCATGACATCATTGTCAGGGCAAATTTCAAAAATGTATATCCCCTACTGTTTGGAGAAACCCCAAAATGACTGCACTATTGACAAGCTGAGAAATATCTCTTATCCAGTCTTGGTTTTTGCCACATTGTTCTTAGGGGCTTAATTTTGGCATGTACTGCCGATGATTCCCCATGAATTAATTTAGCCCCCCTACAACTAACATACACTCTGCCAAATATAGGGGATGCCGGAAGACTACTTTCTTCAAAACATGTTTGATAAACATAGGGTCTATGGTCCTTGGCGGATGGCAATCCATTTGATCATATTTGATCCAAATGATATGAAAGTCTTGCATATCATGTCTAGTGTTTTTGTTGCTTTAATTTGCTTAAAATCATCCATTTGGAGGTTACATGAATCCCTATATCAACCAACGCTTGGATATTCTGCTGTTGCTGCGGATGTTTGGCCTCGCGGCCCTGGCCAGGACGTTGTGCACCTCCACCAAAGCCTTGACAGCGCAGTTCGAGCACACCATTCTCATCACCGAGGATGGGCACGAGGCGGGGACTTCCCGCTTCTTCGGCAGCTTTCGAATCAAAACGGATAAGATATGATGGTTTCAATGATTTCAATATAAACAAAAGTGTTCGTTCGTAGGATTTCGACCTTTTTTTCACGATTTATCCATTGAAACACCGTGTTTGAACTCGACAAGAATGGTGCTTTAATCAATTCAACCATTTGTCCCGAGAGCGTCTGAGCGAAGGGTTCTTCTAATAGTAGAGGTTTGCTATACATCTTCATATGTTCACATCTTCATGTGTTCACATCTTCATCACATCTTCATCACTTCTTCTCATCTTCAGATCTTCTCATCTTCATCACATCTTCATCACATCTTCATCACATCTTCATCACATCTTCTCATCTTCACATCTTAACATATTCTCATGTTTACATCATCTCATCTTCTCATCTTCACTGTCTCTCCTTCTCTCTCTCCTTCTCTCTCTCCTTCTCTCTCTCCTTCTCTCTCCTTCTCTCTCTCTCTCTCTCATTCTCTCTCTCTCTCTCTGTCTCTCTCGCTCTCTCTCTCTCTCTCTCTCTGTCTCTCTCTCTCTCTCTCTCTCTTCCCTTGCCCTTTGGCACAGTCTCTCTCCTTCTTTCCTTCTTATTTTCTCTCTTTAGGCGGCGGGCAGTGCTGATGAGGTGCCACAAAGTGGCCACCCTTTCGCACAAAATGAGGTTTAAGTCAAAAAACTGAGATAAATTTGCGCTTTTCAATTGTCCGCGGCAATCCTTTCGCACGAAATGATGTTGGAGTGTCAAAAACTGAAGGTTTTTTGCGAGTTTGGTTGGTCCGGCCGCAACCCTTTCGACGAAACGAGGTTCGAGTGTCAAAAACTGAGGTAAATTTACGATTTTGGAACTTCTGCTGTGCAACATTTTCGCACGAAACAAGGTTCGAGTGTCAAAAACTGAATGTTTTTTGCGAGTTTTCAAAGTTTGTGTGTGTAAAGGCATCTGTGTGTAAAAGCTTCTGTGCGTAAAAGCTTCTCTTTGTAAAAGCTTCTGTGCGTAAAAGCATCTGCGTGTAAAAGCTTCTGTGTGTTCTGTGCAAAAGCTTTTGTGTGTAAAAGCTTCTGGGTGTAAAAGCTTCTGTGTGTCTGTGTGTGTGTAAGAGCTTCTGTGTTTAACAGCTTCTATGTGTAAAAGCGTTTGTGTATAAAAGCGTCTGTGTGTAAAAGCTTCTGTGTGTAGCAGCGTCTGTGTGTAAAAAGCTTCTGTGTGTAAAAAGCTTCTGTGTGTAAAAGCTTTTGTGTGTAAAAGCTTTGGCGTGTAAAAGCTTCTGTGTGTAAAAGCTTCTGTGTGCCTGTATGTGTAAGAGCTTCTGTGTTTAACAGCCTCTGTGTGTAAAAGCGCCTGTGTATGAAAGCGTTTGTGTGTAAAAACTTCTGTGTGTAAAAGCGTCTGTGTGTGTGTAAAAGGTTCTGTGTGTAAAAGCGTTTGTGTGTAAAAGGGTTTGTGTGTAAAAGTGTCTGTGTGTAAAAGTGTCTGTCTGTTTGTAAAAGTGTTTGTGTGCAAAAACGTCTTTGTGTAAAAGTGTCTGTGTGTACAAGCTTCCGTGTGTTGCAGCTTCTGTGTGTAAGAACATCTGTCTGTAAAAGCTTCTGTGTGTAAAAGAGTCTGTGTGTGTGTGTAAAAGGTTCTGTGCGTAAAAGTGTCTGTGTGTAAAAAGCTTCTGTGTGTAAACAGCTTCTGTGTATAAAAGCTGTGTTGTGTAAAGGCTTCTAGCCTATGTGTAAAAGCTTCTGTGCGTCTATGTGTGTACAAGCTTCCGTGTGTTGCAGCTTCTGTGTGTAAAAACATCTGTCTGTAAAAGCTTCTGTGTGTAAAAGAGTCTGTGTGTGTGTGTAAAAGGTTCTGTGTGTAAAAGTGTCTGTGTGTAAAAAGTTTCTGTGTGTAAAAGCTTCTGTGTGTAAAAGCTTTTGTGTGTAAAAGCGTCTGTGTGCAAAAGCTTCCGTGTGTGTCTGTATGTGCACAAGCTTCTGTGTTTAATTGCTTCTATGTGTAAAAGCGTCTGTGTACAATTAAAAGATATGAAAAGTGTTTGTGTGTAAAAGCGTTTGTGTGTACAAGCTTCTGTGTCTAAAAGATTCTGTGTGTAAAAGTGTTTGTGTGTAAAAAGTTTCTGTGTGTAAAAGCTTCTGTGTGTAAAAGCTTTTGTGTGTAAAAGCTTCTGTGTGTAAAAGCTTCTGTGTCTAAAAGATTCTGTGTGTAAAAGCGTTTGTGTGTAAAAGCTTTTGTGTGTAAAAGCTTTTGTTTGTAAAAGTGTCCGTGTGTAAAAGCTACTGTGTGTCTGTATGTGTAAGAGCTTCTGTGTTTAGCAGTTTCTGTGTGTAAAAGTGTCTGTGTATAAATGCGTTTGTGTGTAAAAGCTTCTGTGTGTAAAAGCGTCTGTGTGTGTAGAAGGTTCTGTGTGTAAAAGCGTTTGTGTGTAAAAGCTTTTGTGTGTAAAAGTGTTTGTGTGTAAAAGTGTCTGTTTGTAAAAGTGTCTGTGTGTAAAAGCGTGTGTGTGTGTGTAAAAGCGTCTGTGTGTACAAGCTTCTGTGTGTAAAAGTGTCTGTGTGTAAAAGCGTCTGTGTGTGTAGAAGGTTCTGTGTGTAAAAGCGTTTGTGTGTAAAAGCGTTTGTTTGTAAAAGTGTTTGTGTGTAGAAGTGTCTGTGTGTAAAAGCGTTTGTGTGTAAAAGCGTTTGTGTGTAAAAGTGTCTCTGTGTAAGAGCTTCTGGTTGCAAAAGTGTTTGTGTGTAAAAGCGTCTGTGTGTAAAAGCGTCTGTGTGTAAAAGCGTTTGTGTGTAAAAGTGTCTGTGTGTAAAAGCGTCTGTGTGTAAAAGCTTCTTTGTGTACAAAGCGTTTGCGTGTAAAAAGCTTCTGTGTGTAAAAAGCTTCTTTGTGTAAAAGCTTTTGCGTGTAAAAGCTTCTGTGTGTAAAGCTTTTGTGTGAAAAAGCTTTTGTGTGTAAAAGCTTCTGTGTGTCTGTATGTGTACGAGCTTCTGTGTTTAACAGCTTCTATGTGTAAAAGCGCATGTGTATAAGAGTGTCTATGTGTAAAAGCCTTTTGTGTGTGCAAAGCGTCTGTGTGTAAAAAGCTTCTGTGTGCAAAAAGCTTCTGTGTGTAAAAGCTTCTGTGTGTAAAAGCTTGTGTGCGTAAAAGCTTCTGTGTGTAAAAGTGTTTGTGTTTAAAAGCGTTTGTGTGTAAAAGCGTCTGTGTGTACAAGCTTCTGTGTGTAAACGCGTCTGTGTGTGTGTGTGTCTGAAAGCGTTCGTGTGTAAAAGCTTCTGTGTGTAAAAGCGTCTGTGTGTAAAAGTGTCCGTGTGTAAAAGCTTCTGTGTGTAAAAGCTTTTGTGTGTAAAAACGTCTGAGTCTAAAAGCGTCTGTGTGTAGAATCATCTGTGTGTGTAAAAGTGTCTGTGTGTAAAAGTGTCTGTGTG
>Ga0126342_10008009_pt1 | contig 18899 bp, 14 predicted proteins | sample Cyp1metagenome_FD_92528 | JGI IMG/M metagenome (GOLD analysis project Ga0126342, IMG submission 92528) | Coral microbial communities from Lord Howe Island, Old Settlement Bay, Australia - Cyphastrea 1 metagenome | ecosystem: Host-associated > Invertebrates > Cnidaria > Coral ... | reverse complement strand
CGACAATGATTTGAAGATTATTTTTTCGGTCGGGCAAGTTAAGCCACCCGACCTCCACCATGAAACAATTTCCAAAGGACTCCTTAGACTTGCGTCTGAAAACGGATTTGAACTTTCAGGTTTACCGTTGCAAATCAAAAGAATCGAAATCTTAGACTGAGTAAAGCATATGAAAGTAGTGAACTCTCCATCGATGGTGATGATGATGTTGATGATGATGGTGATGATGATGAAAATAATGATGATGATGATGATGCTGATGATGATGATGATGAAGCGGATGTGGCAGACGACCGGGATGATGATGAGGAGGATGATAAGGATGAGGAGATGATGATGATGATGATGGTGGTGATGATGATGATGATGATGCTCATGATGATGATGATGATGATGATGATGTTGTTCCCGATGTCGAGAACGATGCCAATGACGATGACGATGACGAAACCGATGACGATGATGACGGTGATGACGATGATGCTGATGATGATGATAATTAACAGCGTGGTAAACTTGTGGTCCCAATAATGAAGCCTCCCAACATCAAACCACCCCAAACATCTGCAGAAATGGGTGGTTTTTTCCATCCTCTTGCCCAGGACCACCGGCCTGTCGTTTGTCAGCAGCTCTCCGTCCTTGTTGCCTGGATAGTGCCTGGGGACGTGGGACAACATATAAATACCAACCCTATGAATTGGCAACGCTATGACTTGGGTTTGTCTGGGAATGGAGATTTACCCCATTATCCCAACTAAAATAGTGTGTTAAACATTTGCAACTGTGGAGAATGATAAGCCACAAGAAAGCTTGTTGGGTGTACCACCTTATGGGTTTGGCGTCGTTCGGCTAACTTGTCGTTGGAAGTGTCCATGTTTGGATTCCACGGAAAGAATTTCACCGTTGGATAATTCACCATCAATCCATCACCATCATTATGGATTGATATGTCACCATTCACCATTCATCATGGTTTCACAGTCTGTTCATCACCATCAATCCATGATAATCATGATATGGCTGTGTCCGAAAACGGAAAACACACCTGAGGATGTAGGGATACCACGGGATACCGGCGGTACCGGGCTCCTGTCCTTTTCAGATCCATACCCCCACCAACTGGCGACATTTGAACGCCCCCCAGTGCCATCCGGTTGCCGATCTTATCCTATCCCCAAGGGTGTCAGCAGTCCAGCACAATCCCCCACAAAAAAATGATCCGTGAGCCCTTTGACCAAAATGCACTTGAACTTGTAGATCTTTCACGCCCTCCTAGTCTTCACAGCTTCCCAGCTCGGACGGCAGAGAGTAAACTATGAGACTGGACTGTGAAGTTGAGGATCTGAGCGATTTGGGTACCCATGCAGCTCAAGAACCACGCAAGTCAGGAAGACTGTGAGTGTCAAAAGATACATACGAGCAAACTAACATCTAACCGTGCTATGGAAAATTACCGACCTCTAGATGATTTACCTATTATTGCCAGGGCCATTTTGCATAGCGAACTGTTAGATTACCAAATGGTAAAGCTTTTATCCCTTGCGATTCTCAGAGCATCCCAAGGAACTATGATAGCCTCGAAACATTTCAACACTATGCACTGACCATTCAAAACTACATGTCACCAGGCCGATCATTTACATCGAAAGATGTGTATATCTGAAATGCAATATCTACGTAAACCGCTCTAAACATAATGTAACTATATCTATATATCTATTTATGAATCTATGTCTATCTCTATCTACATGTCACTAATCGACATTCACTTCAAACATCTTCAAACATCAAACGCACCAGGCCGACCTCCACGCCTTCCATGCCATCCCCAAATCGCCATGTCTTGCCCCTGTCCGGTCCTCCAGTGGCATCCGTACTCTGAGGCTCCCAATGAATTGGTCGCCCTCCAGCCGCGGCCGCCGCTTGCGGAGGATGCTCAGCATGGCCAAAGAAGCGCAGCAATGGAGGGGCTGCGCTGGTGGGGCTGGAGCCCAGGCTGCGACCGTTTTAAGGGACCGAATCCTGGTGATTTTTTTTTGGGAGTTCTGTAGGTGAAAACTTTAAAATTGGGTTGTAACACTACTAAGCTGTTGCTGAGTGGGCTGATCCACCAAGTATCATGGACATAACATGACATACCCTCTGGTAAACTAACGTAACTGTAACATAACTATGGAAAATCACCATTTTCAATGGGATGTTAAATTACCAAAGGGTAACTATTGAATGTTCAACAAGAAGCTGATTTCGTGGTCAAACGACCAAGGGCTATATGGCTGGTAGCCTGTACAACTCCGAGGTCCTGCCACTATCCAGAGCTGATAGTTTCTGTGACATGTTGTGATAGACCCAATGCGACCCAATCATAGACTCCGATTGTGTACGATTCTATGGTTTTCCAAGATTCTATATGTTTTTCCAAGGGTGGTTTGAAAGGCGTTAAACTGAAAACATAGTATTTTGCACTAATTCCCAAGCTGCTGTGGTCTATATATATATACTACAAATTGTGCTGACACACAGCTTCCCGGCTTTATCACTGCCCCATCCTGATTGCCAAAGACCATGGGCGTAGATGAAGTACAACCTGCAACTGCTCGGCTGGTCAAGCATGATATCGATATGATATGGGGAGTTCCAGACATGGAGGTACCCCTATAGCTGGATGGATGAGAACTGGGGGTACCCCTATTTTAGGAGAACCCCCATATCTACACCTCCAAGCAATTACTCTCTGGCAAACATACAAAAAACTATGCAAAATGGGTGATTCACCCAAAAAAAGCATGTTGATTTTCCAGTTCGCTATGTTGGTTTACCGGAGAGTATATGATAGTATATGATGATACACCCTTGAAAACTAATATTCATCTTCCTCTTGCAAATAGCATCCATGGAAATCCATGTTGGTATTCAGCTGGGAGATGGTATGTTCTGATGAGACTCTCTGAAATTTAAGGGTTGAAGTTAGACTCTAGACATGGCTGCTTTCAAACTCAAACCAGAATCGTGCATTAAACGGACATTCCTCGTTTTCATTTTTTTTGTGGAGGATCCAGTGGCCCAGTCGTTCACATTTAGGGCTGAAGTCAAAGAAATCAGAGTGGAGCATGCTGATGAAACTGCTAAGGAATGGGGACTAGCAAAGCTGACATCACTATTATCTCATTGCCAATATCCTCTTCATCTCTTCTGTGTTGCTCCATGTCTCCATTTTTGTAGGGTAAATCTTCATCAATGTCCTTTGTCCTGTGAAACATGGAGCCTGCAAAATGGAGCATTCAACATAGCTGTGGAAAACCAGACCTACGACATCCCAGCATTGAGCATAATTGAGCTGTAAGAAACTTCTTATTCCGAAGAATTTTGCTTGATGAAGTCTCCATCCTTGTTGGTAAAACAAAACACAATTTAAGACAGACATAATTCTGTTTGGTTCAAACCCTTTTATGTGCTGATACTTTCCCACGACTGAATTTTTTCAGGCCCCATGGTATGATGCATAATGGCTATTCATCGTGGTTGTTAGTACATAGCTAAGCAACTCATTGGAACACATGGATTTCCTGGTGCGTTATCGGACAGATATTGTTCCCATAGAGTTTCCTCCTGTAATTCTCATGTAAGAACACTTGCCATCAATTAAAAGGAGGGTTCTATTTAGGGAATCGAGGTTGGTTGAAAACGGGAATCCCCATTCATGGACCGTGATATTCCCCCATATATTGGTTGGTATAGTCCCGTACCGTAAAATCATCAACTAACAGGGTTTCGAACATTGCTAACTCTCACTAGATCCTATTTAATCTAATCAAACCTCTTTAATGTTGGCAACGCAATAATAAACCATCCCCAATTTCACCATTTTTATAGGTGTGGTATGTTTACCATTCCCAGTCATGGGTGGTTTATGGCATTGTTTTATCCACATTATCCTATTAATAACCATGATTAACCATGACTATCCCATGATTATGCCCACTATCAACCATCATTAACCTTTATTATGGTGAGTAAATCAAGTTCCATCGTGAGTATAATCCTACAACAAATCATGAACCAGGGGGTGGAACGGGAACGCCCCGTGTTGAAACCTTGGATCCTCTGAAGCGCGCAGCACGCGGCGCGGTAACTTGGCTGCCTCAAAAAATGACATGCCGACGGATGATGACGGATGTACCAAGGTACCCTCTGGCAAAAATACAAAAAACTATCGAAAGATCCACCATTTTTAATGGGTAAATCCACTATTTCGACTGGGCCATTTTCAATAGCTAATTATGTTAGTTTACTAGAGGGTAAAGTGAAAAAATGAACAGACAATAGAAATACAGGTCCTTAGATGAATTTAATCGGCCAAGATATGCGAAAAATTGGGTTCAGCAACAGAATCTAAAGGCTTTGAATCAGAAAAAAACATGAAAAAATAGGGTGTCATAAAGAGGGTTAGTCACGGGTATTCAATGATCAAACGTAGACACTCCAACCATCCAACCTAGACCATCAATCAGAATCAAGGAAATAATCCCAACCCCGGACATCTTCCAAGTTGCCCTGGTGGGAGGACAAGTGGCGCACAAACATCCGCGCTACCAGCAAGGTGCTTGGATGAATGACAGCAATTTACTCAGCTGAAATCTTTGGCCATTTTGGGATAGTGCAAATAGTTACCTGAATCCTAAGCATCATTCCCAGTGACGGCACGACGTGAGGTCGCAACATCATTTGTATCCAGATTTAATGATTGTGTGCTACAGTACATGCAAAGAATCCTGGAGAAGGTCCCATCCAAAATTTTGGGAGAAGAATGGAGAAAAAAAGGACATCTTTCTCTCTCCATCGCCAGCCCCAGGACTTCGGTCAAGCCAAAAACCACATACATCTTACTTGCCATTTGGCACCCCACGTCTTCCCATATAGTTTTCATCATTATGACCGTAACGTCCTGCGCAGGGCGAAAAACTGTATGCCATTGGACCTGACCATTGAAGGCTTCGTGTGAGGACAACTTCCGCAAGGATTCCACCAAAACCTCAGCAAGGATCAACGAAAATCAGTGTGCAGTATGAACTGAACCTCAGCCTTTTGGTGTTGCTGATAACTTTCATCTATCTATATATATATATACATTCTATCGGCTAGGCTTAGGTCAGAATAACCCTGAGGTTTACACCCTCCAAAAATCACCAAAATCCCAAAACAATCCCCACTCATCCTCAAAAATCATCAAATGGATTCAAATGGAGGGATTCCCAAAACCAAATGGAGGGATTCCCAACTATTCATTTTTTGGGGACTTCTCAACCTAAAAAGATCATCCCGATACCGCTCCGACCTCGTGTAGTAGCGCATCTCGCGGCCACAGCGCTAAGCTCTGCAGCGCGGTGTGGGTCTTCATGGCCTTCATCCAAGGTTTAAGGGAAAATTTTTTGTAGATAGCCTTGGTCCGTTTGCGAATCCCCATTTAAAACCGGGAGAGAACGATTTCCGGGGGCAATTCCTTTTGCAAGGTTTAGACTATCGAAGAATACGCAGGTTGGATATCGAACTAGGAGCACTTCCTCGACCTCAGGTTGACATGTATAGTGACACCCCAAAGAAGATAGAACAACAATTTGCCACCACATTTTGTAGGGTACTTTTCTAGATTCTTGTTGTGGGGATGTGACAGTCAGTTTTTTAAAGCTCCGTTTCTTGTGCTATAGAAGCCTCAATTTTGTTTGAAAGAATAGATCATCACACATAGTTCTGCTGTTGTTATCCATGTCGCCAATCCTTGGGAAGTCCCGCTGCGGGTCATCTGAACAAATCCCTGAGGCATTCTTTCATTGGGCCCCTTTAAAAATCTTCGAATTTTGATTGCAGTAAATCCTGACTCTTTCCCATTCAAATCCAATTTGTGCTGATTGTTGGTCCAATCATCTTGTACAAATGGGGTTTTCCGCAAATGGAGGTACCCCAAAATGGATGGTTCATATGGGAAAATCCTACTAACATGGATGAGAACTGGGGGTACCCCCATTTCAGGAAACCCCTAAATTGATATACCGCATCCACAATTGTTTGAAGGTTTGATCGCTGTCCTCGCAAATGTGAAACCAATGGCACGCCAACGGATATCATGGTTGATCCTCGTTCTCGGCAACAGAATTACCATAAATTTGGATGTATCCGATTCATTTTTGGACAAACCCATCTCAGAATGTAGGCCTCCAATATCTGCATCTATGGCATCTACATCCCTGATAATCCCTGTATGAATATATGTATATATATACATATGCAAACACACACGCACATACAGTATATACAGTAAATAAATATATATATATATATTATAGATATGTATATATATATATTTTTCTTTTGGAGGTTTCCTAAAATGTTGGTAATACCCAGATCATCCATTTCAATAGGATCTTCCATTGTAAACCATCCATGTTTGGGGTACCCACATTTATGGAAACACATTTATAATCATTTATATATACCCTCCGGTAATTTAACAGTTTGCCATGGAAAATCCACCCATTTTTAAGAACGGTAAACCATCTATTTCGATTAGGGCCATCTATACCATGGCAAACTTTTTGTCATAACCAGGTTGGGTATATAGATATTCCATTGGTATTCCATCATTATAGCTGGTGATATTCCATAATTAACACGTACATTAACCATCATTAACCATTGATATCCCATATGGATAGGCTAATCCCTCTGGATCCGAACACTTCCCGAGGAAAAACCATCCCCTTTGTGCACCTCGCGGTGCGAACACGCGGGAAGCATCCCGTAAGGCGGGATGCGTGTCCTGACTCAGCTCAACTCACTTCAGGGAATGTCTCTATTTAGGATCTGGTCATGTTTGAGTTTTGATTCATTTGCTTATCATTTAAGAATGTTCAAATTAAATTTTGACCGTGTTTAATTTTGATACATGTTGGTTGTTGATAAATCTTGATGAACTTTGATTCATCTTAACTAATTTGATGGTTGATGTTGGGTCTGTTTGATGGTTTAGTTGTGTTAATTTGGGAACTAATGATCGGTGGTTAACTTGATGATTAATTGGATGGTTACTCTTAACTCTTAACTAATTTGGAGAGTAAACTGTTAGTTGCGTTTGGTTAATTATGGTTAATTGAGCCATTGTTTAATATGCTGATAACATGCCCATCAAAAATAAGCAGTCTAAACGCCCCCAAATGTTAAGAATGGTTTCAGGGTTAGTAAATTCAATGGGGATATTCCCTTACATAGGCCTTATATAGGCCTTTTTTCTATGGTAGGTACCTCCAATCAATCGGTTCCTGTTGCATGGCCATTGATACCAGCACTATTGATGGGGTGCCAATGGGCCACAAAATGTGTTCCTGGTTTACCCATTGATAGTTATGTTATCAACCTCATTGCTGGGATTTCGAAGTATTGCTGGTGAAAAATCCCACATTTATCTCCAGGTATTGCTGGCATATTCACTTAGTGTTGCTCAAAACAATTTCTTGGTTTATGTGGGGTGACATATAGCAACTCACAAAGAGATAGAAAAGTGTGTTTGGACTATAGATGATATTTGCATATGCTCACATCATATCTCCAGGGTTCTCTCTTTTCTATCTATTTTGGGGTTGCTATAGTGCATGTTTCAGGGTTGCTGCACACACTCCAGGTACTGCACGTTTGGGGGGCAAATTGGATATACATATGTATATATATATACATATGTATATATATATATATATAGGTAAAATGACTAGTTTCTCCCCCTTGAGGCTATACATACCTACCATTTGGGGATTACCAAATCCCACCGATCAAATTGGTGATTTTGGGAATGGTTTAAGGCATTGGGTGTACCACACATTAGATAAAGAAAACCCATCTAATCATGAATAATCATTGATCAGTTATATCCACTTATCTCCCATATGTTCATGACTAAAATCAACTAGTGGTTTATGATTGGCGATGGTTTTCCACATTACCAGATTGACATTCACCCTTATGAACCAATCATTATCTCATTGTCCATCATTGTCCATCATTAACCATTGTGGATGGCAGCAATCCTTGTTTTTTTGGTAAAATCGATCAAACCAAGGCAAGCGTCTCTTCACTGAAGCGTAAGGACAAGGGAGCAAATGCCTGGCGACCGACGGAGGGGGTGGCCGGATAGACCAATGGTGGGTTTGAACTGGTAACTGGACCAAGGGTCAGCAAGAATTTGGGAACATACTGGTTGGTTTTTTTTTCGCCACCCCTCTGAAAAATATGAGTCAGTTGGGATGATGACATTCCCAATATATGGAAAATTAAAGTTCAGGTTCCAAGCCACCAACCGGATGATGTTCAAAGAATCGAGAAGAAGAGGTCTCACCATGTTTTCACTGGCAAGAGTAAGGCTTCGACCTACACAAAATGGGGGTGAACAAGCACAAAATCGAGCTTTAGGCAGTAAGAATTGGAGTTCAAGCAGTGAGAATGCAGGTTAACAGCAAACATCGGTGGTTGACTCCGAGATTGGGAACCTAATTTTTTACATGATTTAGCCAACAACTTCAGAAACTGGATGATTTTTTCCCTGAAAACAACAGTGGTTTGGTGGACATTCCAACTTGTTTCAATCTGCAGTTACCGCTGACACCTTTCAGGATCTTTCACCAGGCCGTAATTGGGGCACCCCGTTGCAAGATTCTGTTGCCATATGGTCATTCACTTCTTCTACTTGTTTATCTTGTTTCTGGGTATTTAACATAAAGAAAGTTGGACCACTTATAGATGTTTTTTCTGATTCGCCTATTCCAAATGGTGATTTTCCGTAAACTGTGAAATTCCCGGAGGCTATTGTGATGCATACCGCACAGATTTCTATGTTCTCAGGAGCCTGCGTCCTTCCTATACCGTTCCGGTACCGGCCGGGCCTCCATGAAACTCTGGCGATATCGCGAAGCCGGGGCGTGTCGACAAAGGGTTGGAGCCTTAGCGCGTAGCTTGGATGGATGGTCATCCCCTCAACTTTGGTATTCTGGTTGGTGGTTTTACCCTCTGGTATATTAACATAGACCCTGTCAGATAGGGGTTGGAAGACTAGTTTCCATTAAAAATGCGTGATTTTCAGGGTCTATGTTAATTTACCAGGGGGTAACCATGTTGAAAAATATTAGTCAATGGGAAGGATTATCCCATATATTATGGAAAAAAACATGTTTGATCAACTGGTTGGTGGTTTTTCGCCACCCCTCTGAAAAATATGAATCAGTTGGGATGATGACATTCCCAACTGAATGGAAAAAATCATGTTCCAAACCACCAAGCAGTATTTCATGGGTGTTTTCCAAACATATCCATTACATTTATTAATGTATGCTAGTTATTCTGAAAACGGATTTTAGATGTATTCTGAACATTGTATTTCATCACCATTCTGTTCATTGTTCTGAAAATAGGATCAATCTTGATCCACAGCCAGATGGTTTTATTCACATCATATGGACCATATCAAGAATTGTGAGTCCTTGCGTTGTAAGGATCTACCATGAATACCCAGGGATGGACATCCACCGGCAGGGATTGCAATAACCATGTTGCAAAGTATCGGGAGAAAATGTCAATTGGCCGTTGGCATAAAACAATGTCAGGAGCTCATATGACATTGGATAAGAGTGGGTTATTCGTTGGATTGATTTAAGGAAAAGATGACAGGAAGCTCCCATATTTCAATGGGTATTTCAGGACCCTAAAATGGAGGTACTGTACCATATAAGGCCATATTTTGTAGGGATATTCCCTTACATAAGCCTTACATAGGCCTTTTTTCTATGGTAGGTACCTCCAATTTAGGTTCCTGAAATGGCCATTGAATATTTGACCGGGAAATCATTGGATTTAGTTTTCAAAAGTTGAATCCCTTGAGTCGAATGCAGAGGACATGTAGGTCCTACAGTCATTTCAGGCGCACATCGACTTGCCACAACAATGACCAGTCTTTCCTCTTGCAGAAGCTCCTGTAGTCACTGTAGTCTCCATCTTTTGGGTCAAATCGAAACTATGGAAAATCTGCTATTCATGGGAAAACTCATGAACTAAATGGCAATTTTCAATAGCAAACTGTTAAATTACCAGAGAGTATTGCTTGTTAAAGGCCTAGTGTTGTTGCTTCAAAATCCATTCTCGCCGTGAAAATCCAGAATCTTGTCCCGATTAAACATCTTCTTTTTTCTTAATTCATCCCATGTCTCCATTATTTGCTGGGAATATCCCTGGTTTAAAAACTGCCTGATTTAGCCATTGCTACTTGGAGGATCCCGCGCATCCCAAGCAACTGCACAAGCATCAACCCTGGTTGCACAGTACTCCGGTGAACCATTATTAATGGTTGAACACCATAAATCATCATAAATCTACCTTTCTTCTCCCCATTTTTCACCCAAAATGGCATTTTGGTCCTCATTTTGACACACCTTCGCCCAGCAACGCCCAGCAGGTCCAAGAACCTCAGGACGGACTCCTTTCGCGCCTCCTCCGTGCGGAAACTCAACAGGAAGGGCTGCAACTCCTTGAGGTCCGCGGAGGATTTTCCACGGATTTTCCCGTAAAACGTGGTGAAAACCATGGTGGAAATCCACCAGATTCCCCACAAATTTCAAGGAAAACATGGGGGAAAACCATGGAAAACCCAGAGAGGTCCTCAAAGGTCATCTGTGGTTCCGGGTCACCCAGCTGATTCAAACCTGGAAAAGGGACGTTTGCCAAGGGGAAAGCAAGAAACCTGGTCAGTTCAGCCATTTATATATGGGAGATTATGGGAGAACCATATGGATAAGCCAGAATTGAGGACTTCTCCATCCAGAAATATTCATCAGTTGCTAAGTGGAATGATCTTCCAAGCTTGAACTTAAGCAGAAATATAACTGGCGCTTGTTTGGGTTCCAGTGATATAACTCAATTACCCAAGAAACATGGTTGAAACTGTTGAATGCGGGGATATCCATGAAGAAGAAGCTGTCTTGTATGAGGACCGGATTGGATTTGCAGGCATCAATCAAGGTGCTGAGTTTATCTTCTGCCCTGGCCGTTGCTGCAATTTCCTATGCTGTGACAGTTCTGGACCGAATTCACTGCCCTGGGAAGCCAAGCCAGTCATGTCTCTCAAAGGCTGCGCTCAACCTCCATTTTTGTTGGTATTACTCCTCTTCACCAACTGTTTTTTTCCAAGCAGCCCATGGACCGTTGAAGTTCCTAAGCTTTGCAAAAAGGGATTCAAGTGACAAAGTCATGTGTGCATGTGTATATAGATATCTGTATATATATAATATGTATATATATATATATTCATATTACATATATATATATCGAAATCACATGTAGATCGTTGCTTATCTAAACAAAAAAAGAACACGTAGCAACCACGTCTTTTTGCAGGTCATTTTAGAACCAGGTATGCAAATACATCAAATTTCATGAAATCCTCTCTTAACATGCTCCAGAATGAAACTCACGAGAGTTGGGGGACCCACTTTTGTATCGTTTAAATGCGGAAAAACATGCAAGTCCCAAACCGGGCTTGGCTTATCATGAACCCCCTTCAAAATGCTGAGTCCGTCCATTTCATAAGGGCTCAATAAATATTTTTTTTACAGCACCTCCTTTTATCTTTTGACCGGCCACAAATTCACAAATCCACTGTAAATTCATCGCCAAAGATCATCAGCGCACCAGTTTCGAACACGACCACCGCCAGCGCGCAGCAAAGCACATAAGTGTCCGGCGGGAGGTTTTTCGAAGGCATCGCAAGGGTCCTACGTTGGAAGGATGGGACATGATGCGTGATATCAAGCACGAAAACTAGACTGGTTGGTGATTCAACACCATAAAAATGCATAAAACAGTTGGGACGATCATCCAAAATACAATAGGGTTCAAAATTATTGTTTGTCCACCAACCAGTTCACGGACAAACATGCATATGGATGGTTTCTCAAATAGGAACACCATTTTTCTCTCTCTCTCTCCCCAATTGAAAATAAACAATCTAGGATGATTTGGATCCCCCAATGTAGGAAACTGCCATATGGTACATAAAGCCATTCAATTTGTTTATCGTTTTTGCGCCAGCTTTGGGAACCTTTGGAGGCGTCAATATGTTTCATATTTCACTTGTGGTCCTGGCTGAAGCCGAGGCCGCTTGATGAATAGCTATAACCAAATCAAACTCACTTACCACAAACAAAATAACAATTGCGTTGCTGCATATTGCGCCGCTACCATCTTTACACATCTTTACACCTCTCTGTCGTTCCACTTGCATTCTGCTCGTTCGTTTCCCATTGTTCAACATGATTTCCGCGTCAAGACGCCTTTTTGTTTTTCACACATTTCTCACTACCGGGAGGCATCAAGTATCATCAAGTCTATGGATATTGTGTAACCCTATATGGGCCCCCCATAGAATTATGGATCCAGTACTAAATCACGGCTGAAGAGCCGGGGTTCTCCAGCCTGAAATCAGGTCATTTTGGGATGGTTCATGATACGGTAAGATTTTGCTAGGTACCCTCTGGTAATTTAACATAGCTATGGAAAATCACATTTTTTAATGGGTAAACCCACTATTTCAATGGCCATGTTCAATAGCTTTTTGTTAGTTTACCAGAGGGTACTGTATTCCATAAACAACATCACATTTCTATGGTTTTCGTAGTTCCATGGCTCCGAACATAGAAATATTCCCTCCCAAACCACAGCCCAACTGAGAGGCGAGGCGGGACAAAGGAGACACAACAGAAATACTAAACCCAACAGCAATGAACAAATATCCAAATATATCTGATCCACTTCACAACAACTATGCCACCTATCGATCCACTCCATCTTTTCATCCTCCAGGGCATCCAAGCTTTGCGCCAGCGGCTGCAAGGATTCCGGCAACCTGATCAAACAAGGTGAATAAACATCATTAATTTTCGTAGGACTCATTATGGACTTTATGGATTATGGATTAGATTTATGGATTAAACATCACCATATCAACATCACTATTGATTATGGACTTTTGGGACTATTAAGGATGATTTCACTGTTCTGATTGTTTTTTGGGGGTTCCAAAAGGTGACAAAGTCACAGGCGTATTGAGTGGAGTTTCCTGAATCATGGAGGCTAGGACATTCACCGAGCGAATTTGAACTTCTCAACAGAACTGGTGGATATTCACCACCAAAGTGGAAAACATGCCAACACTAAAACTATAGGTGCTTGATAAACAAAATACGTGACTCTATGATGAACATGTCCCCATGGGTCAAAAATAATTACCTCAGACCCGCTTTGGAAGGGGGTTCTTCTCACAAGATCTCTCCCAATCTCTTTCACTGGGTTCACTCTGTGTAACTCCAACAGTCAGATGCATCGTTTGGCGCTCAGTCACCCGTGGGTAATGGGCGTGAAGGCAGCAGCAAAAAAACGCAAATATTCAATTATTTGGAGCATGAGTTCCCTCATCTATGCTGGTTCTATACCACTCACGCAGAATAGACCCTACTTGCACTGCTGTTTGTTGTTCTGGGTAAAAAATATTCTTGGTTTCTTATTTCTGTTGCTACATCACTTTTTGCTGGTTACATCCGGCATTTTGCTTTGAATGATATCCCATTCCGGGGTGTCCCTAACATGGGGTACCCCCAAGACCATAGGTTTCAAGACGGACATGGTCTAATGACTTGGATGATTTGGGGGTACCTCTGGTAAGTGAATGGTAAACTAACCCATTTCAGACTCAGATGAGTTGCAACTTTCGTGGTGAACTCTCTCAATCCCAAACAGTTGCCACGTAAATCCCCATTTGTCCTATGGTTTTTGCCCACGTTTGTTGGTGAAATCCCACCGTTCTTTCTTTGTGGTCAAACCGCCAATTAAAGTCTGGGATGATTTTCCAATAAACCAGCGGTTTTCCAACAGGACATGACCAAATTGAGGATAATTTTGCGACCCTGACAGGGGTTTGCAAATGTCCTAATTTTTCACATCACCAAGCAACGAAAATGCATATACTCTCCAACAGATACTGTTTCAAGTGATGTTCAAAATTTCCAAAACAGGATATCTACCAATAGTGACTGTATTTTTGCTATAGAAGCAATAATAAGATAATACTGTAGAAACCAAATTTGGGGTGAGTGCTACTAATCATATTATATCATATCTATGTAGTATATTTGGGATATTCACTACCCTCTGGTAAACGTTTGCATAACTATGGAAAATCACCATGTTGAATGGGTAATTCCACGAACTAAATAGCAATTTTGAATAACTTTTTGTATGTTTACCAGGTTGGGTATATCCCATTATCATCCCATTATTCACTATTGTTAACCATTAAATCGCCAATTTTCCTATGGTAAACCAGGCTGGGTAAACCCAGGCCCAGAACAAAACAGCCAGCCACTGCATGCGGGGCACTGCATCTGAACAAAACCCATCTGCTGCAGCGCGCGTAAGGCACCCCGGGCGCCCAAGCGACAGTGCCTTGGCTGTCTTGGCTATGGATCGGATCTCACGGAGTTCAGAATCTTATAAGTTAATGGTTTTTAATAGTGTTTAATAGTGCTTAATGATGGTTAATGGTTAATAATGGTTAATAATGGTTAATAATGGTTAATAATGGTTAATAATGATGGTTGCCCTCTGGTAAACATACAAAAAGCTATTGAACATGGCCATATAAATAGCGGATTTTCCCATTAAAAAATGGTGATTTCCATAGTTATGTAAACGTTTACCAGAGGGATCCAGAGGGTATAAGTTGCAGTATATATGATCCATGATTGGATTTATAACAATGGGTGTTATATATATATATCCATATGATCATATAATATATATTTATATTTATAGTACATACAAGTGGGCATGATACATGACATCACAAGCAGCCTCAACAGGAATGACCCTCAGCTGGAATGTGAGACATGGTGAGCCGCCGCTGTCCCTAGGACTGGCTGGTGAGATGTCTGGGGTCCCAATGTCTGGGTTACAAAACTCCCGGTGCCCCAGTTCGTAAACGAAGTTAGTTTACAACTAAGTTGTAAACTAGGTAACCCTTGGTATCCACTGTTTTTGGATTCATGTGCCAATCAACATTTGGTATTTTGGTATTTCCTATTGCGAGGTTGAGCCACCACCGCCGGAATACGAGTGCACAAAATGATGTCATTGGTGGACACCCTGGATATGTTCTGTCCAGGGTCCCCGGTTTGTTGATTATCTGATCTCTCTGTTGGTTGCCCAGTTGGCTGCAATTCTTCGCCTGGTTGGTGGGTGTCACCCCACTGAAACTATGAAAATCAATAGGCACCATGATTCCATTTTTAAGGAATGGACACCAAACTATATTTCAAACCACCAACCAGTCATCTCCCAGTTCTTCTACTTGAGCCTGGCAATTGATGTTCCCTGATTTTCCCTCTCCATTGATATATTGATGTTGTTTATTTTCGAAATGGTGTTGCTTTTACGATTTCCTAGCCAGCTTAGACTATTGAAGAACATTTCTTTATAACATTAGAATATAGCATATGTATGCGCATCTGAAAAAATCGTCAACATGTTCCTGCGTTTTCTGCTCGCAAAATGGTCCCAAAACATGCGTCCCAGAAACGCTTTCCAGACCGAGGCAAAAAAGGTCGGATCGCCTTCGTGCACGGCAAATCTTATCCCAATCGAATCACTAGAAATGGATGGCCACATGGGCAGTAACAATAGTGATTGAGGTACCAAGGTAAGATTATATCCATCTATATCACTATAACGGGTACCAGAATCATCCAGAATCACTATAATGGTGATAGTGATAAATGGATAATACTAGAAATGTTTATGATTGAGTTTACCACATTACTTGGATGCACTTAAGGGACCAATGAATGAAAACATATCAAAATCGATTTCCCACATGGTGGGTTTATCGACTTCTTGATGGTGGAGTATTCCCCAAATGGCTTCAGAAAAGCCACTATTTCATAACCATCAAAGGCTGCTTTGAATGGCGTTTGTTTTTAGACCTTGGCATCTAACCACTCAAGATATGGGGATACCAGGGCTGTAGCGAATCATGAGGATCAGCAAACTATGGCTAGCTGGTTAGGTCGGTTAGGTTAACATATCCTCACGTATCCACATATATGTATATATATATTATGTATAATCAAAATGTTTGGAAACAAAACTGTCCCCAACTATCCCAGGGATACCTATATTTTAGGGCGAGGTGCCCTCAACATTTTTGAGCGATCTCAGCCGTGGACATGGCAATGTATTAGTTCAAATGGCACCAGCTTCGCACCTTCCAGGCCCCCAATCCTGGTGGCAACTGCTCATCGTCACGTAGGTCATGAAACCAACACATTCCCAGTCCATGTTACCTGGATTCTGCATTTTGCTTAGTCAAACCCAATCTCCCATTTTTTCTAACACACAACATTGATTAATTTGAAAGAAACAAGGAACACACATACTCAGAACTCAGAACCCTCAAATAAGAATCTTCGGAAAGAACCAACCAGTCAGAAAACCCACCAGAAGTATCAAACAAATTGTCTTTATGTATCCATTATATCTCCGCTTATCTCAGCTATATCACTCATATCACCCATTTTTGATCATTGTTGGTTACCCCTGGGATCCCTGGGGGTAAACATACCCAAAAAATGTGGAAAACCCAAGGTTTCCCTTGGAAAATGATCTACATTTCTGGGTAAATCCATGGTAAATCCATGGTAAATTCACAATTTTGGCTGAAAATTCTGCCTTGGCCGAAGATGTTCCAGGTGGCTAGGCCACGCACCAGCTCCAGTGCCTCTGGCAGGCGACATTTTCTGAAAAAAAACGCGGTGGGAAAGGATTTCAAACTGTAGATTTTTGAGGTGAACCATGGCCAATCTTAGAGACAATTGCTAAAAACTCTGTTTTTTTGTGGTTGATCAGTATGTGTTCCCATTTCAAGAAGCAACATCGAGGAATATTGAATACTACATCAACTACCCATCCATACCCATCCAACGTTTGCCCAAATTATTGTTCCATTTTTGGCCTCAATATTTTCGGGCAACCAAACATCGACCGTCGGTGTTTTCTGGTGAGAGGGCACAACCGAGCGGTCCAGGAACCCAGTAAACACCTGAGAAAATATATTCACTAACACCCACAGCAGAAATAGAACATGTTAACTTCATATCATTATTTTATCTGGATTTTAAGTTTCCACAAGTACCTGTTTGGGGGTTGCTATGCTGGTTGGGTCACCTTCCACCAGGTTTCCCCAACCAGAGAAGGCTTTACTAAGTTATTACTAAGCCGTTAAGATACAAAAACAGCACGTAATATTTGTCCAATTCCTCCGCCTAATGTGGCTATCATTTACCCATAATGAGATGGAGGGGCAGTGAGAAAAAGGGGGTTCTATCCCCCAAATAGGGAATCCCAACTTAAACCACTGATGGGACGGTGAAATCCGACTAATCAAATTAAACCAAATTTGTTATAGTTTCTGCCGCCACACCAACAAGCATTTGTTAGGCACATTCCAATCTGAAAACTAAGCATTACTGTAATCGTGTTGTTGCTGCTGCTGCTGGTGTTATTGGTGTTGGCGGTGGTGGTGGTTTAGGTTCGGGTGCAATCTACCAACTTGCATCGCCAAGCTGAATTTCCCTCCGTCTTGTTTGGATTGGTAGGAAGTAGGACATAATCCCAAATATGGCAAACTATTTAAAACATATTTATATAAACCTATTCAGCCAAAGTTGTCCCAGAAATGCCATCTAGTCGTTGTGAAAAAATCTCATAGTTTACGCAATCGGGATTACTTACTCCAATCCCAAGCATCATTCCCATGAATCGAAAACCCCAAAGATGGACCTCAAAGAGGTCACATCTTCCAGCTATTGAAGCAGCTCATGTGGCGCGATGCGAATCTTGTTTGAAGCGATCTGGAAATATCTGGAGATATCTCCATGACGTTCACCCCGAAATTCTCCACGCTTGACATTGGGGCATGGAAATTTCTTCACGAGGGGCGCGTGCCTGCAGATCCTGCAGATTGATTGCGAAAAAAAAGTTCCTGGCTCTACATGGTAAGGCTGTCCAAAACTGAAAATATCCGAAGAGCTGAGAGGCTTAAATTGAATTTGAATACATTCTAGATTCTAGGGTCTAGAGCCAATTCAAGAATGCAATATCAATAGTCAATGGAGGAAGAATGTCCTTAGTTGAAAATAATACTTCCCGGCAAGGTCTGAAACTTGGCTGTTTTACCTCATGCCTTGACAGTTATTGACTACAACGAGGACAAGGAAGGAGGCAGTCACGGAGGCCGTGCTTGCAGACATCAGCCACAACAGTAACAGCTACACAGTCGCGACTTGGTCACAGAAAGTTTCATCATGAATGGTCAATAGGCCATAGTCAATCCGCCATATCCAAATGTTCCCCATTGGTTCCCTGAATTGACTATTACCATCTATCCTATGATTGTGGATCTGGAGTTGATATCTTCCATGTCTAGCTATTTGGTTCCCCATGGGTTCCCCATTGGTTCACCCTCGACACCTTGCCACTCCTCCCAGAAGCCGCTTCTGCCATGGACAGACCTTGGAGATGTCCATTGGGATCCCAGGGTAGGTGGCTTCGCATTGAAAAGAAAACATGGAGATGTCACACCAACAAAACAACGCACCCCGTCACACACACTGTGGGATATATAGATTCGATCGTAGTGGGGTGAAGAGCACCACCAATTCCTGAATAGAGGGCCTGAAACGGATCCTGATACATGAGGCATGAATTATGAAATGTGAAAAATGAATTCCGATTCTCAACTTAGCCGGATGCTATATCAAAGT
>Ga0126342_10008008_pt1 | contig 18899 bp, 22 predicted proteins | sample Cyp1metagenome_FD_92528 | JGI IMG/M metagenome (GOLD analysis project Ga0126342, IMG submission 92528) | Coral microbial communities from Lord Howe Island, Old Settlement Bay, Australia - Cyphastrea 1 metagenome | ecosystem: Host-associated > Invertebrates > Cnidaria > Coral ... | reverse complement strand
CAAGCACCTTTCAGTCCATCAGTGGCTTCGCTCTGCCATCCCTGATTCACAACAACCAATTTCTCCTATAGGTTTCCTATTTTTGAAACTTCCGCCACCGCCTTGTGCGGTACTACTGGTAACAAATCTATTGACTTCTGTTCATCAATCCATAAGTTGACTTTGATATACTTTGATGACGTTGTCGCCAGTTGTCGCCTCCTTGACTTTTCGTAGCACTGTCGCTACGCTGTCAGCAAGCACCTTGGAGGTGGTGCTAGGTGGGGGGTGGAGTCTACCTTTCAATGCACCGTAAAATTCACACGTTGCACCCCAATGGCCCAAGGCTTCTGCCCACTTGACACCAGCCTCTGACAAGACTTTCACCTGGCAAGCACACGGCATCACACGGCATCACTCGGCATTCACTCCCTACACCTTTACATCAGCTGACCCAAAGGGACCACGATTCCAAACTTGACAGCGTTACAGAACCCGGAGGCACATCGAAGCCCTCAGTGGTAGTGGCTTGGATATAGACACCATGAACCTTGGCCGCGTAAAGGCAGGAAGACTTGAGGAAGACCTCAGGAAGACCTCAGGAAGATACGACTTTTTTGGATCTTTTCGCTTTTCGGGTGACTCCCATTATTTGAGCTGGTCACCACTGCTGGCAACCACTTTCCGCGGCCATTGCTCCAAACCTACGTGGTACAGCACTGCATTGTAGCGATTCTGCAGGAAGCTGAGGGGCCCTGCAGTATATACACACTCTATGTGTATATATATATGTATAATTGTATATATATATATATATATTGCAATCTATAGATCTCTATTCAACTCTATTCCACCTAAAAATCAATCAGAAACGTCCATTTGATTCATTTCGATTCATTTCGATGCCATTCGTGCATAGGCACACTGCCTCCACATTTTCACCCACCACGAAATCGTTGGCTGCAAGAGGTCGTGGCGGCGCATCCTGCGTCTTTCTGATCTTTCTATATCTTTCTTTCTATCTTTATCTATCTTTCATATTGTCTTCTTCTGATTCTTTCTGGCTCAGATTCTATAAAATCAATAGATTTCACACGCAACGGCCTCAGGATATCCAGCCATCTCAAGCCGCCTTCCGTGACTGTCATCGCAACCACTCAAGATTCAGCCGAAATTCAGCCTGAATTTGCGGTATTGGTCCTGTATTGAAGATAGACTGCTTGTTGGCTGTATGCTGTAGACAGAGAATCAATGGTGCAAAGGCGAGAAAAGCCGTCTATGTTAAGTTGGGATGTCTCTGTCTGGATCACTTGTCTTTGCGTTGCACCTACCTCACATCAATACACTCTCACTCTACGAAAGCAGGCTGCAAGCCATGAACATTTGCAGCAAATATCTTTGCACAGGCTGGACAGTTGTCTGCTTTCACCTCAATTCCTGAGCAAACACAAAGTCTCAGAAAGAAAAAGGTTCTGATGATTTCTCTATGGTTTCTCTAGGTTTATCTCTTTTCAAGCCTTTTTTTTTATTATCCTTTTTGCATCTTTTTGCCATTTCACACGCTGCAGACTCCACCCACCCAGCAAGGTCAACAGCAAGCCAAGCCTCGTTCAAGTGCTCAAAATATCTCGAAACATTTGGAAACTTGAAATTTTCAAAGAGAAGTCAAAGAGTTCACAAATGTTCACTGAACAACTTTGCTGTTTCACACGGCGTAGTAACACGCAGATTCGCCGAGCAGCGCGTGGAAGGGGCCAAAAGCCTTCGGGAAAAACCAATACGAGAAGAGAAAAGTAATCCTCAGAATGCACAAACGAATAAGAAAAAAACCCGGGGCCAAACATGCTGTCACATGGCCGAAGTGTGTGCACCGTTCATGTCCTTTCATCATCTTCCAATATCTTCCATCTCCTTTTCATTCAAGTCACGCTTTTCTCCCCGAGCAAACAACATTGGCTCTGGTAGCATCAAATTCCTTTGTGATGCACATGACAGCCTCCAAGCCTCAGCTCAAACACACCCGAGATCTTCTCGACACTCTTAGAACTCTTAGAACCCTTGGGTCGTTCCGTGGCGTAATGCCTTCAATCATTGGAATCAGATTGTCAGATTGTCAATACAAACATATACAATCATATACAAACGTAACTGAGACTTTGGCCAATATAGGTCAGCAAATTGTCCAACATAGTGTAGTTGAAAGCGGATGGATTGTTGAGGTACCATTCCACAGCTCTGGACAACTCCTGAAGGCAAAAAGGCGAAGGAAGGAACAGGAAGGAAATGAAGAAGTTCATTCGCTCTTTTCGGTGGAACGTTTCAAAAACGTTTCAAACGATGCAATCCATTCTATCATCTTTGCCAAGCATCTGCAGTATTGGCAATGTACAGCAGCAGTACAGCAGATGCCGTTGCCTCATGACTCACACACACGTATGATCAAATATGAATGTATGATAATATATGCATCCTCCTTCCACGTACGTCCAGGCATTTTCCATGTGCCCTGATGCCACCAAGTATCATATTGCACCAGCATCATGCTTTCAACCTAGTTGTACAAGCAAGAGATGATTTCAGTACATGCCTGCGATACATTATAAGAACAAAAGCATTCACTCATCGGACTGAATCTGTTTTCCATATGGTACCTGCCAATTCCTCTCCTATTGTTCATTGAATCCTTTACCGGATGGGCATGATGGTAGATCTGCTTGGTACCCTTCTATCAGTTCAGTTTTTAGATAGCCAACACTTTTTGGGAGGTAGCTGCTACAGTAGCTCTTGCAACGACCAATCCCGAAGGCAATGGCCATGAGTCCATGAGATACAACTCAGAATCAAATAGACCACCTGGACCACAGCGGCCGCGTCTTTCTGTAGACGCTGTGCCAGCAAAGACAAGAGCCGGCTTCATTCCAAACTCTCGCATAGAGGAAGAATAATTGAAATATTGCAAGCATGTACACATACATTATTCATGTAGGCAGGACGCCGATGCACTTTCTCCTTTGCAAAGTATACTGCCAAAGTGGAGTCATTCGAATGCCCCCAAATGCAAACTCTTTGGAAGCGGAGACAAATAAGAAAGGGAAACCTTTGCCTTTTGTTCCTGTAAATGCATTTCTTATTTTGTTTGTCCTATCCACAAACTCGGACTTGCCAGTGCAGCAATAGCAGCAATAGCAATAGCAAAGTTTTCCAAACTATAGGACAAACAAGTCAAAATGGATGAACGCAGATATTGATGTGCAGATCCTGATTTTGATAAAGGTTTACTGCACAGAGTGTAGGAAACACACAGAGCCAAGTCAAATAAGTCAAGATACCAAAACCGCTGGTTGCATCTCTGAATGTGCTGAGGCTGTGGCTGAGCATGGAATTGGTGACTGCAAGACTTTCTGTTGTAGATTGGCGGTGAGAGTGCTGCCAGCCAGATTGATGCCGATGCAAACAAGTCTTAGTGCCCGCCAGCACAGTCTTCGAGGCAGTTGTTCAATTTCCGTGATAAAGCATAAGCACAAGAAGCCAAACTGCATTCAGATTATGTTTCAAAGCATCAGCGTTGGCTTCCCTGAACAGTGCAAATTGCCTGAAGATGCAATACCCTCAGGCAGACTTAGTCAAGGCTAGAGACCCAAACATGGTGAATCGCGCTGATTCCAGACCATCACCGAGGCCGAAAAGAAGAAGCCCAGTCCTAGGCAGCTCTGCCAGTCCGACTGTGTGGAGTTGGTTCCCAGTCTGTCTGACTACTCCTCCGTGCTCCTCATGCTTTCCGTTGCTCTATATATATATATATAATTATATATATAATTATATTATATATATGATTATATTTGATTCTATGTATTACGCTTCTCCGACGGAGCCGAGCCAAGGAACATCATGCAAATCGCCCAAAGCATTTCATGCGATGTGCGCTCGTTCTTGTTTATCCAGCGGCCTCCAAGAACAACCTTGGGTCACATCTCTGGAAAGCGGTCGCCGTTTGCCTTACGATGAAAAAGAAAATTGAAAGGTGGTTATCTAGCTGAAATACTAGGCCAACAGCCAGACCTAATCGATGCTTTCAATACATGAAAGGCATAATCTATATCGTGACAGTACAGTACGTGGTGTACAAGCAAGCCTTCAACATGCCACAATTATAGGTAGGCACAACCAGGGCACAACATATATTGTCAGGTCTGGCTGAAGAATTGCTTGGCAAGGAGCAAACATCACAATTTTGCCTTTGTCCAGATTAGACACTGCATGAAATGCCCCACACCTATGTGGAGCGCGAATACTGATGCATGATGATGCATAAGTACCGACTTTGATTACACAATTCTCGCCTCTCACAAAGAATTCAGTAATGTACAAGGTACAAGGTAGGACATGAAGGGGGAGAACTTGTATATGTATATCTATATTTAACTACCATCCATCACCCTCAGTATATTCACACCTGCACACTGGCACCAGTTTTATCTACTTGCCTTGATCTTTTATGGAATCATCTAATGAATCGAATGTAAATGTAGGCCTATTGTTCCTATAAACTTATCCTTCATCGTTTCTATAAATAAGTTACACCTCCTCACAAATTGTGACCAAGCCTCTCTGGTAGCCATTAGAATGGTATTTTGCCCTTCTGTCAGTTTGAATCTGACAACTTTGTTCATTTTGTCATGGTTTGTCTATACAACATATTATAACAGAACAATGCCTATGATTTTCTTCTTTTGATTATTTACAAGAACCACCTGGATTGCGCGTCTACTGCCCAGCACAGTTAGAGAAGATTCAGTGCTTCACCCTCCAGAGTTTTACTGGTATCACATTCAGAATCTTTCTGATTTTCACCACAATGCATTGGGAAAGTATTTATATAAGGCTGTTTAATCACTTTATGCAAATATACGGTTTAACATCTTTCAAAATATTTCAAGATATCTCAAGTAGTCAACTGAACCATGGCCGTGGCAACTTTGGCCCAAGTCTGACAGGCCACACTTGGAACCTTCGCGCTTTTGAAGATCATAGCAGTTGTGTAGTTCACATGCAAGTACGAGAGGATACCCGCACCATGAGAGACCTTTATGGTAAGCAGGGAAGCATACTTTGAAAGGGAAGTGACGGGAAGTGCAAACAAGACTGGCTGATTCTGCAAAATCTGCAAACAAGTTGCTGTCATGGACAGCCTTGGTCTGAGTGCTGCGAGCTAAGCAGCTAAGGTCAAGTTTACACTCAGTGCACGAAGCATGCTGACTTCCCAAGATTAATGACACTGAATTGCACCAGGTGTAAGGTTGAGACCCTGCAACACCTGAACCTCTAAGCATTGAAGAGTTCAATTGAATTTTGCCTGCAGACCGTTCAAATTCACAAATTCACACTGCATGAGAAGAATCCATAGTGAAACATAGTGAAACAGGTTACAACCGGAGTCTGCTCACATCCTTGGCATCCTGGGCGCTCCTAGCCTGCTACGAGGCACTTCGCCAGTGCCAAGGCCGCAAATGTAAAGCCTCGGGATTTGCAATTCATGAGAGGATGAATGTTACACACACACACAACATCACAAGTCAGAAAATTACTCTAAAATGACACAACCACGTAGTTTGTAGTGTATTGCACCAAGAAACATTGTACAAAAGTATAGAAGAGTCCAAAGGCAAAGCCTCCAGAACACCAGTCTTGCACTGAAATGGAAACGTGTTGATTGATGTCGATTGGCATCCAACCCTGGACAGGCCTTCAACCTGAAACACATACTCAGTGCAAACTGCTGCGACACCATGAAGAAGTACCACGATTCCAGACCTCAAAGGCCGCAGGAGAACCATTTCGAGTTGCCCTTGGCAGCACCAAAGACGGAATCTGTTTGGGCCCTGGCAATCTGAATAGGCGAGGAGAAATGCCCAATATTCCAAACATTCAGGGAAAGTATAGGAAAGTAATGGAAAGTAGCTTTGTGTCAGCTTGTTGGCACTGGCCCCGGTTGGGATCTGAATGGAACTTGAAATGCGCACTGTATGTCTTATCTTAAGAACATCAGGTTTTGAACCACTTCAATAAAACACGAGATGCATGCTTGTTGCCAGGAATTTCGCAAGGTATCTCGAAGTTTCGGATTTGGAAAATAGGTCAAGCAAGAAGCAAGTGCCAAGTTTAGAGGCAAGAACTTCCCTTGACTGCCAGCTTGAGCATTTGTTGAGATTTGATGTTTTGAACCAGCCGCAAGTGGTTGAGTCGGAGTCACTGTGCCACAGGAGAACCAGTCAAGATCTCCTTTTTCTGCTGAGACTTTGATATCGATGCAGATCACAATTCAACGCTGCCCTTCAGATCTGAGCATCTACACAGTAAAGGATCTGAAGAAATCATCGCCACTTTCTGTACAGCCTCTGTGCAACTACCTCTCCCAATACCAGGCGAACAGTCTGGAAAGACTTCTTGCCACCAGCCTCAATGGAGTCAAAACAGCTGGCTTGTTTTGTTTTTTTGGCAGGGAACTGTAGATGTGTCATGAAATATCATGGCATCATAGCCATCATAGCAGCATGTTTTAAGTTGAAACAAGGCTGCGGCTACGGTTTGTCTATAAAGAACGTCTGACAGTGTCAAACGGCTTCCCCCAGCCTAAAAGAGTGCTTGCATTGCTCTGCATGCTCAAACTATGCAAGGCAGTCTGTGCCCAGGTGTGCGGGGGGGATTTGCCAGCTCCATCATGGCCATGTTGAGTCCTAGTCACTGGACCACAATGGATGGAACATGATGGAACATGAATATGCATTTCCTTGTCCTTTCTCTCAATCTTCTCAGTCAACCTGAAATAAAGCTTTACTGGACTTTGGCATCAGCTTCCTTGCAAGGGATTTTGCCAGATGTACCAGGAGGGGAGCATCACTGAGTTTTCCCAGTAGTTTATGCGCTGAAAGTGGCGCCGCTTGCCGCGAACGGTGTGCTGAGGACAATGGCTTCAAGTGGCGATTAAATGCAGCAGCGACTTTGCGATCATGTTGCTCCTCAAAAAGTCGAGAAACTCGAGGGGAGTTGGGGTTGTATGCTTCCACGAAACTGCTGCCTTTCAAAACTCTGAGCGCTATCTCCAACCACACCTTAGCGACTACTAGCTTTTTCAGTTCTGGAACTTTTAACAACACAAAAACAAGTGCATCAAATGAGCCCGTAGAGAAACACGTGTACGCAGGAACAAAACACAAAAAAACACACACCCGTAAATACAGGAAAAAACATCAGCAAAATGAATCCGCCAGGACAACAGTGCGGCACATCTTCATGTCAATATGCATTGGAGAAATAGTGCTAAATCCAAGTGCTACAGTGTTCGATGAGAGGCCTCTCGAACATGGCATCAATAAGATTTGGCATCTCTTCTTTTTTTAAAGATTTTTTAAGCATCTCAAAACTTAAATGGTTCTATCTCAAAGCTCAAAAGCTACGAACAGATTGCAAACACCATAGTTAGTCTAGCAACAGAATCAACCGAACAAATAATTGCAGTAGTCCGCGAAACTTGTGCGACTGTTTCTGGGACGGGGAATCCACATCCACATGAAACAAAAAATCTGAGGGATTCAAACCCGCGTAGTCCTCGGCTATATCATCATCATCATCATCAGCATCCTCGTTCTCTTGGTTTGTCTCGTTGTTTCTCAGATCTGGGTAAGTGGACCTCAATTCTTCACTCAAAGCCTCCTGTGCGTCATCAACATCCGGGTTCTCCGAATGCAGCAAATGGTGCGGTGTCAACAGACCCAGTAGAAGCTGTGGGATCGAAGTCATTCTCGTGTAAAAAATGCTAATAGCCACGGCATTGGCACTGCTTCTGAGGGTATGAAACCACCCAGTTGGGATCCACAATATATCCTCAAAACAAAGAGTTTTGGTATGAGGCCGAGTGGAATAGACAAAACACAAAAAAAATTGTCCTGGACATAGGTCATTTCAAGAATGCATGTTGTTTGATGTTGGTAAATTAAAAAAATCGCTGTAGTGGAGTGGCCAACCAAGGGGCGCCAGCTTCAACCAACGCCGACAAATTGGTAATACCAAGCGAACCATCACACCTGGGACGAAAGGTGTTGCAAAAGATTCATGCATACCTATGCTGTATGGTGTGAACCTTTGGAGAACTCTTAACTTACAATGTAACATTATATATATATATATACGTATATGTATATATATATATATACACATATACGTATATTATATATATAATATACACAGCCCCATATGTATGTATGGATGGATGGAGGGAGGGAGGGACGGACGGAGGGACGGAGGGACGGAGGGACGGACGGACGGATGTAACAGTGAATGTAACAGTGAATGTAATCAGGGCAAAAAGCATCAATGGGTTTTAACAATCAAACAAATCAACAGCGAAACCAATGGAGAAACATACGACACGAAAGGGAGATAGAGAGAGAGAGAGAGAGAGAGAGCGAGATAGATAGATAGATAGATAGATAGATAGATAGACAGATAGATAGACAGACAGATAGATAGACAGACAGACAGATAGATAGAGAGAGATAGAGATAGATAGAGATAGAGAAAGGGGGGAAAAATACACTCACTATTCAGGCTTTCAAGAGAACCGACCCATCCGCATGAGCGCCTGGGCTGCAACTGGGAAATGGTTTCAACGTCCATATCACCAGATCGAATACGAGTTTCGTCCTCGTCCAGAAGAAAGGAATTCTTCAACAACCTTTCACGTTTAGGGGGATGCTGTGTGGATGCTTGATCGAGCAGCCATGAGCAGCCACTCCACCAGTCCTAGAATGTCCTAGAACATGAAAGAAAGGTAATGAACCATGGTATACACGTGGTCATTGAATTTACTTGAGCTGGCGAGCTGACACAGCCACACCACAGCAAACAAATGAGATGTTATATATACTCAAAGATTTCATTTGATATGAGAAGACAAATGAAGACATGGCATTACGTTCAACAATTGAGGTTTTGTATCTGTCCGCTGTTTTGGAGCTCCCACAGGCCTGCCACCACAGCCTAAATCTGCCGCATGCCATGGAGGATGAAGAAGAACCTGGGAATCATCTGGAATCTGACCAAGTGTTTGCTCACATGTCAATGATACCTATAATGATCTGAAACATACTTTTGTCCCCAGAGAGAAAACCTTGGATACCAAACATGTCCAAAACGTGCTTGGATATAGATCGGTTTTGGCAAAATAAAGAAAACGGCGCACACATGCACACACACACACCAACCTACTTCGATAGAATTCGAGAAACACATACACAACATTTCAAGTAACTTCCTTGGAGCCCTTTACAACCACATAGAGGTTGTCAAGCGGGTCGAAATGAAGACCTGTAGCACTCACTTCAAGCATTTTCTTGCACAAACACTACACCGCACGATGCGGCACTGACTATGCCGCACTGTGCCACACTATGCGCTACTATGCCATTTGACCAACAACCCCTCGCCTGTTGTATGATTCCTTGGGCCACCAAGCCAGAAAAGGACTTTCTGTGCAACCACTTCCAAAAACCATTTCGGCAAATGTTGAGCTATTTTTTCCAAAATTGGATCGGTCGGAGATACCAGTGATTGTTGATGAACGTAGGTTGCAAATTTTGAATTCACTGCATGTTCTCCACGCAATATCTTCTTGGCCAAGGCCCATTTCATCTCCAAGCTCGTTTGGTGAACATTTGCGTGTGCTTTGAAAATAAATGTGTCCGAAAATTCGACATTCACCACTTTGTCATCTTCAATGATGGAATACCAATCAAGCCCAACCAGCGCAGAAGACGTTGACTTGAAAAGGACCGGTTCCGCATTGAGCGTGTCATCTCCAGGGCGGAATTCACACCAGGCATGTGGGGATGTAATTTTGTCACAAGCAACCGTTTTCACTTTTTCAGTGGCGCACCGGCAAAGGACCAATGCTAGAATAGCACATGGAGATAGCCCATGCGGTTGCGCTTGCCAAAAATACATTTTTCCTTTGACACGAATGATGCAGCGCAAAGCAACTTGTCATGCCACTGACAATGCAAAAATCTAATTCAGAAACAATACGTTACAGTAATGCCTCTGGGAATGGAATTTTGTTTTAGACCCACGTGCCAGCAACTGGATTTCAGAATTCAAACAACGTTCGTATGTCACTACAATTTGTCACGTGATCATAATGCATGCGACATAGTAATACTAATTAATATAATAGATATTCTCAATTATTCTCATATCATTTTTAACGATTTCAAGTGATTTCTATATAACTATCTTACAGATATCATGCCAACACATCAGGTATATATTTGCATGTTTTCTATCCAAAAAAGACATGAAAAAGACATGATAAACCATTTGTACTAAATACGAACGCTCCCTTTCTACAGTAGAAGAAAGTTTCAGAGATCATATTTCCAATCTGTTTACAATTAAGATTCAAACATATTGTAAGGAACAATCAAGTCCAATCACAAAGAGCTAAATCCCAAGAATTTTACAATATTTTATAATGGAGTCATCAAATGCCATAGTGATTATCTGCAACGATATCGCATGCTCTGCTATGTACGCCATGCAGCTCATATGAAATAGTTACCCATAACCCGCCACAACATCAAAGTGTCAAGAAACTGCAAAATCAGAGGCGCTGGGGTCACTTTAAATCAGAGTCACCAATCTACCCCACAAATGCAAGGTTAGCGTGATATACCGTGATACAAAAAAATGCCCTTATATCCCGGTTTGAATGTCACCTATGGGGTCGAGACCCTCATTTTGTAAGCATTGCAAAAAGTTCCTAACGTCAGCCATCGTCAGCCATTATAAAATGAAGGTTCTCAACCTCCAGAGGGTTACGGAAAATGACAACATGATACTGCTACAAAATGAAGATTGGTTCTTATCATGAGGTTACTTGAAGGGGACACTTCACCACTACAAAATGAAGATTGCTTTTTATCATCAAGTTACATTAAGGGGACACTGAACCACTACCATTACAAATTCCCTTGCTACAAAATGACTTTCGATTTTTAAAAGTCTTTCAACTTGTAAAATGCAATTCCCAAGCTGTGGCTACAAAATGCCTAGCCCAACCCCATTTTCCATTTTGGCATCTTAATTTAAGCCCGGAAATGCCCTTGATACGGGGCACAAGGCCTCCCATTCTGTAGTTGAAATTCGAACGGGGATGCCCTTATTACATTATATTGGATCCCTCTCACACGGGGGGTCTTCATCCCAAACACAATTGCAATGATAGAATGTACATGAATGTAACAATTCTACGTCTCCTTTTTGCGCGTCTTGGATGCAGTTTTTCTGTGATTATGGGCACAGTTCAGCCCAGCTCTGAAATAAATTCAAATCCTAACGCCCTGCAGCGGAGTCGCCACCAAAAGTTGGGGCGCGTACGGGTAGCACCTTTGCTGAGTCAATTCGGTTTGCACACTGAAATCCAGAATTGTGCCTGAAGCTTTTTTTGATTTCCAAGATCCACTCCATAGGCTTTTTGTTCTTGACCGCCATTCCCTTCAAGAAATGGAATTCAATGCGGTTTCGGAAGCAAATCACACTAAACAAGTCAGTGTGTTAGGACATGGCATGGCAGATTCCCAAAGTCTCCAGGACCTCTGAATGCGTTTGAGCAAGGGGCTGAGTTTCTGTACAATGCCTGACTTACCCGCTGACAGCAGTCACTTAAAATTTCATAGCCAGGGCCAGAGGCGGCCAGAAGGCCGCAAAGCATGACAAACAAGTTGGGCGCCGCACAGTATCTGAGAATGGCTGCAACTTTGAGCAAACAAAAGTCCGATTCGATCTGCAGTGTAAAACTCTAAACTCTTCACTTTGCAGACACTCAAAGTCCTGCTGATTAAAATAGCTACCTCACCAACCTGTAGAAATACACAGCCTTGTCTTGCACATCTGGCAAAGGAAGGTCCTATCAAATCATTTGCAAATGGCGCACTAAAATCTCTGCAATCTCTTAAAGGATCTAAAAGATCTTGAAAGATCTTAAAGGAACGTTCAAGCCTTCTGGACGGTGCTTGGCGAAACTCAAAACAGAAACAGCAATGCGACATGTAGCCGGTGCTCGGTGTCCTTTGCTGCCAGCTGTAGCGTTGCCCGTGCTGCAGGCTGCAACGAAAGTGGAACGCACTCCTGCAAGATGAATCAGAATTGTGAGAATTGTGAGCCCTGTGACTGCTCTGTTGGCAACGGGACTTTCTTTGTAAAAATGTTTGCAAATCAGCGAAAGAAAGGCCTTGAATAAGTGGCTTGCTTCATTCAACAAGGAGCGCAGTCCGGCCAAAGAAGAAGGACCTTCGCTGTCCACGGGCCCACAAGGCAGTCATATTGGGATGTCAGCAAGACAAATGCTCCTCGTAACCATAGGAAAGGACTCATGCAAAATCAGGTCAATGTAGAACAGGCAACAGTACTAGTCTAAGAAATTCTGAGAAGAGCATCGCCAAACGCTTCTATTGCCGGAGATGATCTTGGGAAGCTTCCCATGGAAAAGAGTGAACATGAGTGAACAAATGAAGGGTTGAAGTAAGTCGAAGTATTGCATGTCTTTTGCATGTCTCTTGCATGTCTTTTTCATGTCTTTTGCATGTCTTTTGCATGTCTTTTGCATGTTTTGCATCCAAGGTACTTCTCACCTTTGCTACCAGAAGCACAACACAACCAGGTGCTGCCAGTGCTTCGAGAGCATTCAATAAAGCCGAGACATCCTCACCTCACATCGCTTTGTAGTAAAAGGATATAAAAGGCAACATTCTTGGAAACTGCCCACAGCATTCTACAGCTGTTTGAATGATACTTTTCATGTCGGACACTTTTCTTGACTTCAACTTCATTGAAAGCAAAGACTCTTGATGTCTTCAGGCAAGGATCTGTACACCACATCCGTTGCAATCACAGTGGATGCTCCACGGCATTCCAGGGGCAACGGATCTGCCCAGTCCCAACGCTGACAGGAGACTGTAAGCCCACTCTCCTATCGCTTAGCAAAGGATGGAAAGTTGACAAGTTGACAAGGGCAAAAACTTGATCACTGCATCAACCGAGGTTTGACCCGAGATTTGCATTTGCGACAATGCATCTTTTGTGCAACCTTAGGCCTTAGGCTTCGACAATCTATGAAACATTTTTCACCTTTGGATGTAGCAATGGTTTCTGAATGGTATGCATAGATGTGCGTCTATGTGAATAGATCTTATTATATATATATAGATTTTATTAGATTTTCATAGTATGCTTTTTGATATTTGTTGATGCTTTGTGATGCATGGTGTTCCTATTGCGTTTGCTGTGTTTTCTGTTTTCGTTTGCTCTGCCGGCCTTCGCAGACTGCTTTGCGACTTGAAGGGCCCGCTCGCTCCGGTCAGTCAGCAGGACCTCCCAGAGGCGCTGTCGGGGAGTCACTCCAAGATCTATCAAGAGAAGTTCAATTCTATCTTAAATAGCGTTGGCGTTAACTATGATTAAAACAGGAACACGGCAAAACCAAGGTAAACAAGCTGCAGAATCAGTTGTTTGATGTTTAAATCCTGAGTTGACAACAAGACTCAACAAAACTTCGTTTACCTTTGCCATGATACACTTCGAATTTGAAGATATTTCAAGCACGCCGTTTGGGGAGGAGTCTTCCCTTGGAGAAGTGCACTGCAACAATGGCTCCAAAGCATGCAACAAAGCAGTTAAAGCAAACGCCCTGTAAGATCAAGATAGATCAAGCAAACCTGAAGAGCTGTGATCAGAACTGATTGGAGTCACGGTTTGAGTCACGGTTTGAGATGATTTGAGAGTACAGATAGTACAGTGATCCAAAGATCCGAGTACGATCAGGATTCATGAAGTGTCAGCTGATTTTATCACCTGTCAATGGCCAGATCCAGTCAAACATCTGCTGCCATGAATGACATTGTCGAATACAATTGATACGGCTGGCTGATACAAGATATGAACAGACGGATTCGATTCTATCTTTGGCATCACGGAGGAGTCTTTTGAGTCTCAGCTGTTCCTAAAATTCCTAAAACACTTATGCACACAGAACACAACCTGAAGGAGTCATCCACCACACCAAGGGCAACTTGATAGGATCCTCAAAACCAAATGCCTCGACCTGCCCTACCTCCGGCCACACAACCCCTCTGAAGTGCGACACGACCTGCGAAACACCTCCTCAACCCCCAACCACCGAAGAACAGGGACCCCCCTCTGCAAATCTTGGACCTGATTAGACACCGCGCTAGTGGGGGAGCAGCAAAAGTTCCTCCTAAAGTTCCTCCTTTAGACGTTTCAAGTGAGGACTGTAGCCTCGGCTCACAATATCTGACAATGAAAACATCAAATGGGATCCAAAGCCATACTTTTGCCAGAAGAGGGAGAAGCCAGGTCTTTCACAACATGCTGAACATACATGAGTATATGACTCTTTTATGCTCGTTTGATCTCCTTAGTTTTTTGTTTGAACGTTTTGCATCTGTTTGCCTCTTCTATTTTGTCGTAAAGAACCGTGAAATGATAGCAATATCATGCAATGTCGCAATCAATATACCAAACACAGATACACATCATCTAAGCACGTCAAGTGCTCAACCATACCTAAGCACGTCAAGTGCTCAACCATACGGCTCGTACAAATTCGTACAATACTTGGAGTGACACAAGTCTGACACAACCACAACAGACATGGTGTTTGGGCGTAGGACCGCCTCTGCACCAAGTGCTGCTGCTGCGAGGCCCGCGCAGCCTGTCCCGCAGCCAATCTCCACCACCTGCAAAATCTGCAAAGATAATTTTGACAAGCAAAACTCGTAAACAATTGTGGAAGATCAATTGAGATCAACTGAGATCAATTGAGATCAATGAAGATGGAATGGACTCAATGGATCTCAATGGAGAAATTGTGCAGGAGAGTTTGATCACGTTTGATCTTCATAGCACGCCTTGCCGCTCAGCAGCCGGGGCTCTTCAACAAGGCGTCGCGCCAACAGCAGCGCGCAGTCATAGAGAACCCCAGCGATGCCCAAAGAAGCATCCTGATGCAGCGCCTCCATTCACAGCCAGCTGCACTCGGCAGTTTCCACCGGCTTGACAACGCTTTCTACTTGCTGTGACACTCAATGTTGTAAGAAATGTTTGAACAAAAAATCATTCGACATTTTCGGTGCGCATTGGAAATTTTCTGAGTAAAAAACAAATCATGCCAAACTCTAATGGTCCAAACAGCATCAAACAGCTCTGTTGCTCTAGGCTCAGCACAAGCCGGAACTTCTTGCCAACACTTGGTGCAAAGGTCAACTGCAGCCTGCAACAAATAGCTCTGAGTTAGGGCACCTCAAATCTCTGCGATTGCAGGTTATGTTCCCAGTCAAGATTATTCCGTTATATTCATTGCATTATTAAGGCATTGCGAATGTATCAATCAATACCACTCCATTGTTGCGATTAGACAGCATGGTCCGAATCAAGCGTGGTCAGTTTTCCTCATCCGGTTCGGCACCTTTTCGCTTCAGCCCTCTCGAGACTGTCAAACGAGCGCGGCGCAAGCTCTGCACGAAGTCCCATAGTGTAGTGTAGAGATGACTTGGAGGCTGGAAGCTAAAAAGCTGCGGCACATAGAGATCATGCTCCAATTATTATCAATTATTCATATGTGCAGCCCCTTTAAATCCCTTTAATATCCTTAATCTTGTTTTGAAAAGAAAATAAAGAAACAAGACAGCAAGTATCAGCAAGTCCAATTGGTGTGCATGGAACTCAGGGAACTGCGATTCATACTGATTCACACTATGTGATTAGTATTGATTATTGATATTATTTTGATTAGGGTTAAACAATGTTAAACACAAATATACTACGAAGCTTTGGATGGGCGAGAATCAATAATCATTAGCAACGCCAATTATCCTTCTGCCAGCCCCACAGAACCACTATGGAAATATGCACAAACCGCAACCGGAGGCGCATGCTTATCTCCAAAATACTTCCCAAGGAAACCAGTGAACTTTTTTTGTCGCTCCGCATCTTCTTGGTTTCGAGTTCTCGAGCAGCCCTGGGAGAATTTCAAGGTCAATGCCAGCGAGCATGTCCGAATATGTCCGAACGGCAACTCTTGGAGTCTCTTCAAAGCCAGTGAAATCAAAACGAGACAGAGTCAAATCAGTAGCTTCTCCATGGCTGCCGTCAAATTAAAACCTGCTGCATCCAGCGCATCCAGCTCGCAGCTACGGAAATTAGTCGAGAGTGAGGTATGCTGCTCGTGTTGACACTGCTGCCATTTGAACAAAACCATGCACAAATGGACCTTCATTGCACCAGTTTCCGGCACATCATTGCACCGATGCCGGGAAATGCAGAAATTGATTTGTAAATGAGAGTCACTTCTTTGCACTCATGTATACTCATGTATGCGCAGGTGGCCATTCGTCTGTCTCTTGCTTACGGATGGTTAAGTTACGTAAACAGCCATTGGTGTCAGAGACGTTTTCCAGGGAGCTGAGCACGTCAGAGCTCTTGGTGTAGTCTCTCAACTGCAACTCAATAGTTGAAGTCTTCAGCCTGTGGACACTTGCCATTTGCCTGGCCGACTCGCCGTGGCCCCACAGACCCACTTCACGGCAGCAAATCAAACGTAGTCATGTGCACTGTGGGTTTTGAACGTGTAGTTCTTTCAATATGAAACTGTCTTGCTGCTCCTATTGGTTCCATCCATGTCTTTTCAAACGTTTCTGTTTTGATCCCAACCATTGATCGACTACAACACATTTGCTTAAAACTCCATTTCTGTAAACCCTTCTGCCGAGCATCTCTTCATCAGTGTAGTTCCACGCGAGCATTGTATCACCAACCGATTCTCCGTCTCTCGCATCAGAAACAATGTGGAAGTCACGCCATCGGCTATCACTCCACCTGGACCTTTCCCAAACAAATAGGAATCGTAGAATTACGTCAGTTTCACGAATTTTCTATCAGCATCAGCATATGTCATCAATCTCTGTAGGCCTGAATCGGGTCGGAGTCTGCAAAATTCGTACAGTTTCAATGGCGTGGAAATAATCGTCCGCATCTCCTCATAGCATAGGTATACCAGGTTGCGCCGTGCCAGCAGCAACATAGGTTTACTTTCCAAGAAATTCCTACTGGCAGGCGGCTTCCAACTTCATCCGCGGCCTGAGTGCGTCCAGCAATTTTGCCAAGAACCATTCGTGGAGCCCGGTTTCCCGTGAAACTGTCCTGATGGAGTGCAACATCTGGCTTGGTCGCTCGGGAAATTGGTTCCAAGTGGTTCAAGTTCAAACCTGATCTTTGAAGTAAGCAGACATAAGCTTCGGTGGTATCCCCAACAGCGCAACGTCTTATTTTTACAAATCTTTCTGAAGCGTGCTGCGAAGCCAAGCGCTGGAAACACCTCAGCTGGGTTTCCGTGAGTTAAATGGCCGCAAATCCTGTTGAACCTGACCTGGCTCTGCACCAAAGCCTCCCAGACCTTCTCCGGAACCTTCTCCGGAACCCTGTTGAACCTGACCTGGCTCTGCACCAAAACCTCCCGGAACCTTCTTCGGAACCTTCTCTGGAACCTTCTCCGCAACCCTGTTGAACCTAACCTGGCTCTGCACCAAAGCCTCCCACACCTTCTCCAAAACCTTCTCCGGAACCCTGTTGAACCTGACCCGGCTCTGCACCAAAGCCTCCCAGACCTTCTCCGGAACCTTCTCCGGAACCCTGTTGAACCTGACCTGGCTCTGCACCAAAGCCTCCCCGACCTTCTCCGGAACCTTCTTCGGAACCTTCTCCGCAACCCTGCTGAACCTCACGGCTTTGCACCAAGGCTTCCTGGAACCTTCTCCGGAACCCTGACCTGGCTCTGCACCAAAGCCTCCCAGACCTTCTCCGGAACCGTCGGAACCTTCTCCGCAACCTCGTTGAACCTGACCCGGCGCTTGCACCAGTGCACGCCGGAGCTATTCTGGGCTGCACACCCCATTAACTTGCGCTGTTGGGGAAAAACATGAAAAACTATTCATAAAAAAATATAGAGTATTCAATCATGGTTTCAACATGCTTAATCTGCTGTATCTAGCAGATCTAGCAACACAGCTGCAGACCATGGGTGAACCTTTGCAGGATGCATCAGAGTTCCTTCTTTGGTTTCCCACATTTGAAAACCATGACAAACGATTCTGCATGGCTATACCTTTGACCGTACAAGAATGCCATGTATTTGTACTGCTATCACGGTGCATCGTTGCTCGCGTAACGTTTGTGATTGCAAAATAAATGTGTATATTTCCAACTTACATCAAGTTACTATATGTTGGTCTGCAACCATTGATGCACAGTCCGACAAGGCACGTGGCATCTTTCATCTGCGTATCCACTGTGAAGCTTCAGCGGACATGTACCCAATCGGGAGCACGAAGGGGTCCAACATCCGTTGCCTGGCTGCCAAGTTGAACCACCTGTGGAACAGCCCATTGCATGCAAAGCTTCTGGGAAGGTAAGAACTTTGACTTTCAGTTTGGCAATCGTACTCATGGTACTGTGCGAATTGCTAATGTATTGGTATATCGATTGGTTGGGCCTTCTTCTCGCTGCCAAAGTCATTCTTTGTCATGTAAAGCACAATATTTCGTCCTGTCAGAACCAGAACGACTTGAAAAAATTTATGGCACCACGCATCCAAGGCATTCCTGGGCCAAACGACCCTCCACCTTAATTGACTCAGGACCGCTGCAAACAATATTATATATATATATATATGTATATATATATACACGTATATTCACACACAGACACATATATATATATATATATATTCATATATATATATATATTCATATATATATATATTTATATATATATATATATACGTATATAACATATAT
>Ga0126342_10008007_pt1 | contig 18900 bp, 24 predicted proteins | sample Cyp1metagenome_FD_92528 | JGI IMG/M metagenome (GOLD analysis project Ga0126342, IMG submission 92528) | Coral microbial communities from Lord Howe Island, Old Settlement Bay, Australia - Cyphastrea 1 metagenome | ecosystem: Host-associated > Invertebrates > Cnidaria > Coral ... | reverse complement strand
TATATATAGTATTTGATTTAGAATATATGATTTATAATTTATAATATGATATTTATATATAATATATAATATATAATATATAATATATAATAGATAATATTTAATAAATAATAAATAATATTTAATATATAATATAAAATATTTAATATATAATATATTATATATAATATTTAATATATAATATAATATATATAATAAAATATATGTATAATACAATATAATATATATATATATATATTAATTTTATATTTAATATATAATTATATATTTAATATACAACATCAGTCCTGCTTGGTGGTTGATATGTCTTATTTCCCACTTGTTTCATATTTGGAAGGATGATCCCCAAGAGCATCTATCGGGTTGTTCAACCACCAACCGCTGGCTGGCGCAGTGATGCACTGCCGACTGCGGTATGAGTTCGAAACACGTTGAACTTGCCTGGTTGATGGTGTTTTTTGGGGGTGACATACACTATCCGATCCTTTAAATGAATTGGGGATGATCATGATTCATGATTCATGGTAGAAAACTATGAACCAAGCAGGAAGTCATATTAACCATGGCCAGCCCATCCAGTGCTGGGATGACCATAATGGATGTTTGACGTTCGAAGGGACTCCGTCCAAGCTTGGCTTTGCGCTTAAGCTCATTGCTGATTTTTCGCCATTGAAATCCACAATTAATTGGCGGAATCTGTCAATATATATATATACTTATATACTTATATATATACATATTTACATAATTACATATTGATTATATACAAAGAGATGCATAGTACCCAACTTGGGTCCCTTGAACAAAAAAAATGTTGTTTTCATGTTGATCTTTGGGTGCCTTTTTGATTGGGATGGATCATAATTTTTTTGGCACCAGCAGAGAGAATAGGGGAACAATCACACAGCGGCTCCACTTTATTTCATTTCGGGCAAGTAAGCTTTGCCCTCATCTGGATCGAACATGCGTAGAAGGTGTTTTGTTTTGGATCACACGGTCTTTTCTTAAGATTGTCTAGACCAAGGAAGTTGATCTAACGATTTCCGGTCCTCTTCAGGATATGTTCACTGCCTCAATGGTTTTTGCAAAGGTGGATGCTTCCCAGGTCTCCCAAGATCTTGAAATTATCAACACTTCTGCCTACATGACCTGTTTTGTTTAATTTAGGAAACCATGGTGAACTGAAAACCAGGTCATGCACCTCATATCTTACATGGAGTAGAACCTGCAACAAAAATAACCTGACCTAGCCTCTGGTAATTTGTTGCATAACTATTGAAAATTGCCATTTATAGTTGATTTACCCATTAAAAATGGCGATTTTCCATAGTTATGTTAGTTGACCAGAGGGTAATGTATTTAATTTCTCTTTGCCAATGCCAAACATGCTGTGTACTGCCTATGACCAAGATACGCTCTCTGTGTCGGGTTTCTTTAGGAATACGGGTTTCGAGATCACTATGCGTTTGTTTGCATGTTAGCAAACGGTTTCAGAACGGCAAGTGATCAACATCCAGTAGTTCTCTGGATTAGCCTCTGGTAAACATACAAAAATCTATGGAAAATCACCATCTTTAAGAACGGTAAATCCACGAACTTTCCATGGGCCATTTCCCATGGCTATTTTGACATAACCAGAGGGTAGCTCTTCCCATGGAATTTTCCGGCAGCTCATGGACATTTGGATGGACGTTTGAGTCGTTCAGCTTACGGTAAGAACATGCAGCGAAGGATTTTAACATGGCTATGGAAAATGACCCATTTATTACCTATTAAAAATGGTGAATTTCTATAGAAAACTGTTATTTTGAGATGGGCACATACAGTATCCATGGGACTTTCATTCCCAAACATCTGGGATTTGACTGTCCCTTCTCCCAAATAATTAACAGCCCCCCCCCCCCTACAAACCTAGGCTACTAAACCAACATAGATGTGGAAAACACATGAAAACCCACCATTTGAAGATCCATTTCCTAGGTAAGCCATGGCTTTCCCATATCTATGTCCTTTTTTTTATTGAATTTGTTGAATTGCTTCATTATTTTTTTGGGGCCCATTGTGGGCGTTAGCCTCGTTTGAGGTAAACCGTTGCAACAGCTGCAACAGCTGAGATGAAACCATGAGTGTCTCTTGGCTTCTCTGTACATTGGTTAAGCTATAGGTATTTAAGAACTCAGTGTATATGTAACCTACATCATCATCATCATCATCATTCTCATTCTGCGCATCGCCGCATGCAGCATGAATTCTGGAAGGGATGCAGGGACGACCTCAGTGTTGAAACCCCCGTTGGTTGATGACTATAGACTATAGGAGGTTATACTATGTTATAATACTTGATATATATTAAGGGGATTATCATAATCCATTATCGGAATCCCTATTAACCAACCGTCATAAAGAGACGACATTGCGGGTTCTGAGCACTGCTCAATTTGAATTGCAAGTTGCCCTGGTTCATTTTAGTTTTAGTAGGACATCTAAGGATACCCGCCAAAGGTACCACAAAAGAAATCAGGCCCACCTTTTGTGGGAATGCTTGCCCCCATCAACCCTAACAACAAGGCGACTCTGGTTGGTGGTTTGGAACATGTTTTTTTTTTTTTCCCATCATATTTGGAATGTCATCATCCCAACTGACGAAGTCCATCATTTTTCAGGGTGGTTGGTTGAAACCACCAACCAGTGACTTATTACACATACACCGCACGACATGGGATTCTCTGAAAAGGTGCCATGACTGGAACCCCTAAATCCAATACGTAGCCTCATCATTGTCCCCATTCAGATTGCCATCAATTTTTGCGTAGGCTCTTGGCTACATGTTATATACATATCCCGTTATTAATATACATCCCATAAAATATCTTCACATTGTTGGTCCATACAGAATATATCAGAATATATGCAATGGGAACATATGGGAAACTCATCTATAAATGGGGATTTAATGGATATCTAGTGGGATTTAAAATGATTTATCCGGATGCGTCGGGTTGTCATAGAAACAGTAAAATCTTGAGATACAATGGTTTTCATCAGTGGGGATATTTGCTGGCCACCAAAAAACTGACCATTCTTTGCATTTACTGTAGTATCTAGGATGTGCCTTGATCTCTGGATTTTAAGATTGCCAAGGTTGTTAACCTCTGACCACCAGGGTTATTCATGTGAGCCGACAGTAAAGCTTGATATTTTTCCATCCAAAATTGGAGGTTTATGGCATGTGTCAAAACCTTTGTCAAAATCTAATCTGGTTGGTGGTTTGGAACATTGTTTATTTTCCATATATTGGTAATTTCATAAACCCAACTGACGAACGCATATTGTTCAGAGGGGTAGGTAAACCACCAACCAGTATATATATATATAGATGGTCAAGTCCCCCGTTTTGCTGTCTTACCTATACGCAACTATGCTAAGTCACCAGTGATTTTCGGTAAACATCACCATGTTTGCTGGCTAAAACACCATCGTTATCATTGAAATCACCATAACTTACATCACCGTTGTCTAAATATTTTGTTGGCAAGAATAAATAAACAACTTGTTAATTAAAACTCATGAATTTCTCATGATATCATCATTTGTTCAAGATGTTTCATGATTTTAGCATATATGTATATACATACATATATGGCCCAATATTTGTTCCACATGTTTGCTAGTAAAAATCACCATTTTTGTTGCTTGAAGCCGCCTCTGAATGAGGACGGCACGGATTTCTTGCTCACCGAGGTAGATTCCTGGGGATTGAACATTGAAACATGAAGGGTTACACTTGGCCCATCCTGCTATACCCTCTGGTAAACTAACGTAGTATAGAAAATCACCATGATTAATGGGTAAATCAACTATAAATGGCAATTTTCAATAGCTATGTTAAATTACCGGAGGGGACACATATATATATATATAATATACATGTATGTGTATAATACACACATCTATGTATATATATATATATATACGTGTATATATATATACATAAAGGCATTGTATGAAATAGCACCCCATCTGTTGGGACCTCAATTCATGATGAGCCCCAAGACTGCACCAGGGTTTCGTTTTGGAGGTATTTGATGTGATGCGGGGTAGGGGTTATGAGATGTGTAACCAACAAATGAATCTCTGGTGGTTGGGAAAGAGCTGCTAAGAGTTTGGGGTAGCCAGATTTTGCAGGTTCATCATCTTGGGGAACCAAGGAGTTACTCAATATGAGTGAGATTTTCTACCCAATGATCTTAATGATTCAAGATTGACTATGCTTCAATTGGGGAGTTTCCTAACCACAAGATAGACGTGTATTTGATGACGAATCATTACCATGTTATCCATGTTTCGATGTGGGGGAAAACCCCACCCCAATCCCAGGCTTTCATCAGATCCGATATCCATCGAATCATTTTCACGTGAATTTTTGGCGAGAAATAGGAGTACCATGTGTGTTTTTTGGAGATTTGGAGATCTAGTGATTTTTGAATCTTCCGATGTTTGTTGGTTGGATGAATTTCGAACATTTTTACCCGGTCGTCTCTTGGGCCCGGGTTCCTATGATTCACTTCATTCTCCCATCAGTTCAGGATAGGTCAGGTATGGTCATCTCTCCTTTTTTCGGGGCTTGATACCCCGAGATTCAAAAATCTAAAGGGTTTCCCCCACCCACCATTTTTGATGATTTTTGTTGGTGGAATCCACCCTTTCCACTATGGCATTGGTGCTTAAATAATGTTTTATCAAACATCATTGATCGACCATGTTGAGAAGCCATGATTTAAACAATGATTCGACACACCTCTTAAACCGTCATCGACATGATAACAGTTGCTTTAAACATCTATTGATTTGCTATATTTCTTCAACAATGATGCTTTAAAATCCAAAAAACCCTGGTGTTTTTATCACCGAACGAAGGTTCGGACTCGCCTGTGAACAGGCGGCCCTGGGCGCCTTGGAGGCCTTTGCTGCGCTGCTGGTGAAATCCGACTTGGGCACCTTGGCGACTGAAAGCTTCAGGGCGGCTGGTAAATGGTTGGTAAATCAGCTGAAATGTCCTGTTTTTGGGAGATTTCGAACATCACTTTCAATTATTTCTTGGAGATTATATATACATGTGTATAATTATAGTATTTGGATGATGTTTGGAAAATTAGGACATTTACCAAACCCTGAATAATTTGCTGAAGGTAGATATGAATCACATTGAAATCACCATTTGGATATGAATCACCATTAATCATATAGTAACATATAGTAACCATTGTCATGAAGAACAAGACACACCAATTTTCATGCTGGTTGGTGGTTTGGAATATGGCTTTTATGACTTTCCCATCATATTGGGAATGGAAAATCATCCCAACTGACTCTCACTCCATTTTTTTCAGAGGGGTAGGTTTTCCCTTAAAAAAACAAAAAACAATACACCCTGGATTTGCGGTGAATGTCGATGATCAACTTGGACGGCTTCAAGCTTCCGGGAATCCATTCACTCGGCCATGGGATCAATGGGATGCGCTTTTAAAAGGCGCGTTTGGTTTTTGTGGCCCATGGGATGCGATTTGTTTTCCGTCAAAGATGAATAATTAATCCATTTACCGACTAGTTCGCGAGGCGCCTCCATGATTGAAAAAGTAGGCTAAGTGTTGAGTTTATGGGGTTTATGGAAGTGTTCTTGTACCGTAGCTATGGTAGTTAGAAGGTTTTAAGAACTGACTACAGGTCCCATCTGGTACACTTGGTTTATGTTACCCCATTTCCTGTTTGGATATATCCCCAATCTAAGCAGACTCGGCTCGAAAGCAATCGTCCTTTTTTTTTGGGGGTGCCCTTGCTGAGGGATTGTGGCATCGCAAGGTTTTCCATGATCATTTCAGGATCATTTCCGAAAGGGACACTGCATGTTTTGGCCCTCTGTGTATAATTCAGCACCGTGGACCTCAGGGTAAATGCCATGGTTTCCCAGTCGGGCCAGTCGTCCCGTTTTGTTAAAATGGGGATGGGTCAAAATCTACGATTGCACAGTTTTCCCATATTTGGGCGAATAAACATCCATTATATAAGCTATGGCTTGGGTTCCTTGGGGTAGCAGGATTTCGACATGTTTTGACCCATCAACAAAAAAAACAAATCTTTGCTGTTGAAGCTGATTTTTGACTGGATTCGACTGGGCCCACCGTCCTATTTTTTCGTCCTTTTGAGGTCTTCCCCAACGGCGGAGCATTCTGCGAATCGCCTGGGACACGGCGCGGGAGGGCGACGCCTTGCTTCAACATGAGGACCGCATGGCCGACCTTTGGAACATGTGAGGCCAACATTGTGAGGAAACCATGGAGGAATCATGTTATACCAGGTTATTGATGGTTACTAACTAAATGGATGTTACTTTTTCCTCTATAAAATGGCAGGGTCAACCCCCTCCATAAATCGTTTTATGTTATGGTTTTGTGGGGGTATAGCCCTGCCAGGTTATTGATGGTTACGAACTAATGGTTAAGTTTAATATTTTAATGGTGATGATATAATTCCCATTGCTTACTAACTATATAAGGGTTAAGTTGAATGGCTACTGACCAATGGTTGCATGTTGTAACCCCCTTTGGTTTCCAGGACCCCATGGCCTCCTTAACCGCCTCGGAGATCGCCCTGGCGGAGCTGGGCGCCGTCTGCCTCTCGGCGGCGGTCGAGGCGCAACTGGCGCTGAGCGGCGCCGCGCTGCGCGCGGCGCGCTCGCAGGTGCCGCAGCAGGTGCCGCCCTGGGAGTGGCGCCGTGGCCACAGCGGACGTCGCGGGGGATGCAACGGGGGACCTGGGGGTAGGCCATGGGGGTGGAAGATTTGGCAAAATTGGGGTTGGGATGGCTGGAGTTGAGTGATGATTTTCCAAATTCTCAGAGGGGATGGGTGGGGATGATGGTGGGATTTGGGTGCGGTGATGAGAAAAATGAGTGATTTGGGGGGTGTTATCAGTGATATGTTTTCATTTTTTAATGATTTATAGTTTTATAATATATAATTATATAATATGTATATATATATATACATACTTTGGTTGTTAGGTTTAGGGATTTTAGGTTGAAGTTGGTTGAATTGGATGTGGTCGTAGGCTGACTGGCTATGGAGATGGGTTGCCTTTCCAACTTGTTGCTCAAAATTCAGAGATAAGACCAAGAAACATGAACAACATTGGGTCCAAGAGGATACAAGTAATAATAGATGAAGTTAGTTTCACAGTACAACCACCCAGCAACATACAAGGTCTAACATGCCAGGGAAAGGTGTTTGGAGAATATTGGTATCCCTTGCTTGAGTCATCTGTATGACCATCTCAACCATCACCTTCCTTCATTCCTCCATGGTTGCACCTTTGAGAAAATGACCAGAATGTACTGACTTTGTTGATGCACATTTACCCAAAGCAAACATTGAGAAATAATGAGAAACATATATACGTCTATATGTACATGCAGGCATGCATGTGTATATCATAAACACACAGTATTTTGTTTCATTTTGTATATAATATGTGTAAGAACAGATGAAGACTTTGCGTTTATTATGTGTATGATGTTGCGCGTCTTGGCCGGGCACAGGAACAAGAGCAACCGTCCTGATTCCTCAGACCCGACAACTTCAAATGCCCAGAATATGCACCGTTATGTTTAGTATCGTATATTTGTATTCTCTCCAAACAGATAAAGCCAATTGTCAATATCTTACATGGATTTTACTTTCAATATATATATATATATGTATACATACATATATAGGTATAATATTAGTGGATAAGATAGATGCATAAATGTGGTTTGGTTGGCAACTTTGAGTAGGGTATGTTTAACCTCATAATTTTGTCATGGCTGGATGAACCAAAAGGTAGTGCATCACACAGTGCCTTGTGTACATTCACAATCTATAATGGTGTTCACATCTACATAGATGTATCATGATGTATCAATATGTATCTGCAACATTGCTATATACACATATATCTTGTGATTATATAATATATATAAAAAAGTATACAACTATATATTATCATATGTTATCATATGTATTTTCATATATTATCAGATATGGTCATTTATTGTCATTTATTGTCACATATTACTGTATCATATGACATATTGTTAATATTTCTTGTCATTTATTGTCATATCATATATATTATCATTCCTTGTCACAGAATGCATGTGTAAAGAATCCATAGCTATGGAAAATCACCATTTTCAATGGGTAAATCCACTACAAATGGGGTATTTTCAATAGCTATGTTAAATTACCAGGGTACATTGAATACTATACCCATATGCTCCATGTATGGAATATTTACCAACATTTACCTTATAAATGACCCAAATGTAGGTAAATATACCATACATGGAACATATGGGTATAGACTATCCACACGCATTTCTCCAAGGATTCGCTGGCGCGTGGATGCCTGCGCCCGAGCGGCCTTGACGGCTGGGGTGGACCAGGAGAAGTGTCACGTGACGGATCCGATGGAGACGCTCCCATGGGATCTATGGGACGACTATAACGGGACTGTAACGGGATTTTAATGGGATTATAATAGGATCATAATAGGATCATAATAGGATTATAGTGGGATCATAATGGGATTTTAATTGGATTCCAATGGGATATAATGGGACGTACCCATCAAGAACGGTGGTTCATGGGGATAGAATGGGAAGTTTTTAATGGGAGAATCGCTTCGATGTCCAGGGGAACATGCTGAAATATGAGTTCAAATGATCTTATTTTTAAAAAAGGGGGAAATCAGAATGAATACAAAAAAACTTTTTGTGTGTAAATTTTTGATTACTCTATATATGGTAATGATATATAGTCATGAATCTATAGTTTGATAATCTATGAACTGATGATGTTTGATAACCTGAATGGGAGCCTTTTGGCATATCATCTAGGGGACAGTCGTCAGTTTGATTTCTGGTGGCATCTATTGTTATAGTATGCATTAGTATGCTATAGTGCTTTAGAAGCCATAATCCATGAACATCATGATTTGTTTTTTTTTTGTTATGGTGCTTTAGAAGCCATAATTGATGAACATAATGAAATCACAACCAATGAAATGATAACTTGAATCATAGTGAAAGATAGACTATGATCATACATTATTTCTGGTCATGTTTGTTCCGATTGAGAAGGGGGAATCAATAAAAAACAGTTGGGCAGAGGTTGGAACCAGAAATGACCAGCCCCCCGAAATGAGAAACATGGTGTTATCAACAACAATCATAGTCTGGTTGGTGGTTTGGAACATTTTTTATTTTTCCATATACTGTATTGGGAATTTCATCATCCCAACTGACGAACTCACTCCATCATTTTCAGAGGGGTTGGTAGGTATACCACCAACAATATACAACAATCATAGTGATCATTGTCCAAGGATCCATGGCCAACTTTCCTCCTGCGCATGGCTGACCACCCAGCCATCAGCCATCGGCTGACCCCAACGCCGACCCTTCCATGGCGACGAATTTCCTGAAATGGTGGATCCCCAAAAGCTGAATCGTTTACCCTTTGGTAATTTAACATAGCTATTGAAAATGGTGATTTATAGTTGATTTTCCCATTAATAGCATGGTGATTTTCCATAGTTATGTAAACATTTACCAGAGGGTATAAGGGAAAATCCGACTAAAATTTGGATGATGAAATGGGGTACCCCCATGACTTTGGAAACCAAAACCTATCATTCTTATGTTTTATAGATCATTCAGAAAGTGATTGACGGAATAGTTGTCAGTATAAACTAGTTGTATAGATAACTCATCTTGACGGCTGTCCAATTAGATAGAGATGAGTTATCTATACAACTAATTTATACTGACAACTATTCCGTCAATCACTTTCTGAATGATCTATAAAACATAATTTCAGTTACTTCCAGGACAATCAGGTTCTTTGAGGGCAACCCTGTCTTCCAGCATTCTAAATGGGACCCAAAGGCCACGGAATCTGTGGATATCTATGGAACCGTTTGCTCGTCTATTTTTCTAGTTGTTTTTTACTTACACGGTAAGTATTTTGAGGTTGCATGTTTTTCGTATTTATGTTGTATTTTTAATTCCTGTCAGACGGCACAACCAGGTACCTGTACAGAAGGTGCCACGACTTCGCTACAGACAAACTGTTGGGGTTTTCGGAGTATCCCAATAGCTGGATGGTGTACAATGGAAACTCCCATTAAAATGGATGTACCAGGTACCATGATGTACCTCCATTTCAGGAAACCTCCATTTTTTGACCATCCCCATCCCCAACTTGGCAATTTGGGCTGACCGCCGTTGATTTGTTTGGTTTCTCAGAACTGCAGAGATATCTACCATAACAATCCATATCTGCAGAAGCTCCGGTGATTGTGAGTTATCGTAAATCCACTCAAAGTATCTTAAATTCGCAAGCAAAAGTGATCAAGTTCTCCCCCAGTGACATATCAGCCCCATAAATCAACAGTCACTTCACTTTTCTGGTGCTTCATCCCACAAATCGTTAGTGTTTAGTTCACCCCAGTAGTGGATCAAGGCGACTTCTCCCACCGCAGGGTTATAACACAAAAACGATGGGATTAGCCACCTAAGTAGATGAATAGAATGAACGATAGATAGACAGATATAGATAAATATATATATATAATAATATATATATATACATATATATATATATATACAATAATCATATATATATATATATATACATATGGCAATACACATACATGTGACCTTCCCCTTCCAAGAAGGACTTTTGACCTTGAGGTGAGTCGCTCCGCAACATCGCCGCGACGTTGCTGGAGCCTTACCGTGCCTTGGATGCCTTGGGCCGTGCCTTGAGGCTTCAACCAGGAAATATAGGGAAAACATAGGGAATACCATCATCTAATCCATGCTGATGCTAAACGTAGGGAATGGATGGGTTGCTGGGGGTTGCTGGGATGATTATTACTGGTGATTATGGATCATTCCCGAAAATTCTCTACTAAGCACCAGTAAGCTATTCCATGGAATATCATGGAATCTCTATATTTTTGTTACGAAGATTTAACAGAGCCAAAACAAAAACAATTAATTGAACCATGAACGAGTAGAATTTACCATCAAACAATGGGGCTTTGGCCATTGGGGTCTATTTTCATAGTATTTTTTGCGGGGGAATGTTTTTTCACATGCAAAAACACCCCCAACTAATCCACTGTATTTATATGTATTTATAGTAGTTAGGGGGAAGATATTAAGATGCATTAACATGCAAAAACACCCCTAACCAATCCACCAATCACTACGACTCACCATGGGACAGTTCAGAATCCCCAAGGGGCCCCGGTGGAAACGGCCCGGCCCCAGTTAGAAGTTGTTGAGTGTTGTTGAATGGCTTAACCCCCATGAAGCATAGTTTAAAGATGTTAAGAGTTATAGTTGCCATAAACCATAGTTTTTGGATTTGATTACAAACCAAGTGAGCTACCAAAAAGGCCTCGCATTATATTGAATGAACGCCATGTTCCCGATCACGGATGCGTGAACTGCGGCGATATCCGTCTCGATAGATAGTTCCTTCTAACGACTGATCACCAGTCGACCATCATTGTAGAATACAACTAGTAATTTGTTGCCCCCTATATTACAAAATATTAAATATTTTACACATTATATATTATATGAATATGATTGTAACATATTATATATATATATATAGCACAGCGGAACCGTTAGATAAGAACCGATTAAGAATCTTCCAGCCTACCCTGGGGTTCTTAAGTGCTATATGGTTTTTTTCGCGTGACAGAGGGTTCGCAGGACATAGGCGTTTTCAAATACGCAAGGTTCTGCGCAGCATGTGAAAGAAGTATTTTAGATGATTCGGATATACTGGGAGGTTTGCAAAGGTTATCCTCAATTTAATGGGAAAAATCAGACCATAGATGTTTTTATTTGGGTTCAAACCTTACGCTTTTAAGATCATCATTCACTGAACTAAAAAAACCTTGCAGTAGCTGGCCCCCATGAAGTGTTCATCAGGGACAACTCCAAAGTATCGTTTCTTAGCACAGCCGAGCATGTTTTTTAAGTGCTATAGGTGGAAAATATGGGAATTATGAACGAGGGTACCCTCAAGTTCTTAATGGCTTAGTTTTTAAGGGGTTCATATGGTGAGGGTCTTGCCAATTCATTTTGGCGTGGTATTAGGTTGCAAAGGAGGCGGGGGGAGGAAAAAACTTTTTAGGCTCCGAACCTGTTTGTCCGGGTTTGGGCGCCCGAAACAAGGCAGCACAGGCAAGACAAGCCAAGACAAGCCAAGGGCAGCCTCCGAGGGCAGATGACGTACAGTGAGTGTGGCTGATGTCTAGCTGAAGCTGACAACATCAGCCTTGGTGATCATGCAAGGGTTCGAAACTTCCTGAGACCGCACCATGTTTGTCCTCGGCATGAAAGTTCGGCGGTACACAATTTTTCTTTTGGGAAATCTGCTAATAATCAATCAATGTTTGGTATATTGATATCCGTTAAAGGGGTATAAGAACCAGCAGCTAGAATTCCAAGGCTTATTTCAATTAGCTGACAGAAAGGGCTGAACAGCATCCAGCCCCTGAAGTTCTTGTTGCAGCAGGTTCTTAAATAGTGGTTTCACTGTAGATGATTTCCCATTCAAAAGCTTGGTTATCCCCGGGGTCACCTCCCCCCACCATTAAAAAACACCGTCTCCGAGGCCTGCAATTCCAACGCATCGAGCGGCAAGAACTGGCGGCGCTGCAGAAGCAACAAGCACAGTCCGCGAACTCGAGGAATGAAACGGAGCACAAAATGAGTTTCAAAATGATATCAAGATAAAATAAGTATAAATGATCGGTTGATGGGATGGTCAACATCGTAAAATATTAATGGGTCTCAGGATGATCACTTACTTCCATCACTTCGATGATGCTGATGCTAATGCTGGTGATGGGTGTACCTCCACGTCGATGATGTATGGTAGAAGTCTGATATTTTATAATATGTCTTGGGAAACTGTGCGACTGTCCCCTACATATCATAGCCTACACATGGCAATCCGTGGGAGAGTTAAGCTCAACAACTTGGATCATTTGGTAATTATGATTGCTATATATATATATATACATATGTTTAGTTGCTGAGAAAGACCCAGCAAATTGGCAACTCTCCATGACTTCAAATATAATAATATGATTTTATCTCCGTGCTGGAGTTGACCTGATAGAATGGTGCTACAAAGGTGTGGTTTGATGTTCCCTGAAAAGGGCGTCATTTCAGATTTCGGATAGAAGTTCGTCCCCAAGATGGTTCAGTCATGACTTTATATGTGGACGAGTCAAAACCCTTTATTATCATACTAAGAGGAATAAATATCCATTAATCGGTTACTTTAGGATACCTAGCTGGTTGGTGGTTTGGAACATTTTTTATTTTTCCATATATTGGGAATAATAACCCCAACTGACTTTCATATTTTTCAGAGGGGTAGGTATACCACCAACCAGCTAGGGTATCAGGGGAAGTCTGACAATCTGTGTGGATCTCTAGTAATACCATAACAGGTATATGAACATAAATGATCGAACAGGATGTAGCAAAAACATTGCATTTTCAGAAACGTGGAAAAATGGGGACCTGACAGCGTCCCTTTCTGTATATATATATATACACACACATCTTTGACACCATCCATTGAGAGCCCAGGCAAGAGGCGCTGCAACAGCAGAAGAGGGAGCAGGACGAGAAGCGTCAGCTGCAGCAGCAGAGGATCGAGGAGCGAAACATCGGCCGAACGAAAAACACATTTTGTTGTCCATATAGTGTATATATATAATATGTACACATTATACATCTAATTATATGTAAATATATTGAAATATAGAATATGCATGAATATGCATCAATACAAACTGTATGTATGTGCGTATGTATGTCTCTAATTTGTATGACCATTGGATGTAGAGTCCATCAACAGTCCCCAACTTTGGCAAGATGGGTTTATCCTGAAACGAGGGGGCCATGACCCTTTAAAACAATTTTGTCTCCGAAAATATGATTAAAAACATGTATTCAAATTCACAAAGATCAGAACAACAAGATACAGTCCTGAAAACTAATTCCATTCTATAAATTATCATACATACTGTTGATTGATATTTTGTAAGTTAACATACATGGGATTATAAGGGGATAAACCATATACCAACTGCAGGATATTATGGACAATCCACAATTCACAGATCATTTTTCGGGGTTTCCACCCAGATATTATTGATATCCCCAAGGTTACTAATATTGACAATCCATCATAATCCTGGTCGGTGGTTTGGAACATGTTTTTATTTTTTCATATATTGGGAACAATCATCCCAACTGACGAACTCATATTTTTTAGAGGGGTAGGTATACCACCAACCAGATTATGATTAACCATCATTAACCATATAATAACCATGAATAATAACCATATATTAACCATAGATAAACTATCATTAACCACAGTGAGGTGTCCATCTTGTTTTTTTGAACCAGGCAGGCTGTGAGCGGGTCACCAGCAATGAGACGATCCTAGCACTGACGGATTTTTCCTTGGCATATCCCCTGTTTTGAAGACTCTCCGATTGGTGAAAAAACACGCAGCTATGGAAAATCACCATTGATTGTATGTTTGTTTTTTTTCTTTATGGGTAAACGGATGTAAAACCAATCTATACATGTGCTATCTATAGATATCTAGACCAGATGGTATATCCCCATTATAGCGTCACCAAATGGTTGTTGAACATCACCGCTGGGCCATGGCGGCTCCCCAATTTCTCGATGGTTTTCCCACTTGAATCCTGTCAAATCTAGTATAAGTTCGATTGCAACTTTTTTCTGGCCGCATTTGAGTACCAGAGGGTAGCCATTGTGCTTGGATTCCCATGGCGATGACAACAACCACTTTCATCCCAAACGACCATGGCACCCAGTGGATTAGGAGTTGAAGAGGCAGAAAGACTGGGCCGATCCAGACCTGCGAACCTCGCCAAAGGAATGGATAGCAGTTCCCAGTCATAGATAGAAAATTTGGAAACCTGGAAAGTCTGGTGATAGCATCATCTAGCCATCCTGGAAATTAGTAATGTGTTTTTCAGCACTCCTATCAGGGTCACGAGTTTGCTGGGTGATTTTTCACCAATTTCACTGCGGATTTCGATGGTGATTTTCTGGAGGCCGGGGGTGAGACGAACGATGCGAATCGGGAATCACCATCTGATATTATTTAACATAGCCATGGGAAATGGCCCATAGAAAGAGATGGTTTACCTATTATTTTAATGGTGATTTTCCATGGCTATGTTAAATAACCAGATGGTATTATGTATACATATATATATATACATATATAAATATAAATTGTATGCGTATCATTTCATATTTTTCCAGTGACTAATGCCAATGAGAATTCACCATGCTTGACTGGTGAAAGGACGATCCACGACTTAGCGAATGAGTCAGACATGTCAAGGCTCCTTTGCTAAATGTCCCACTCAAAGTATCAACAAATGTCCTATTTGCTGTGTAGCTAGGGGTGTAGTTAGGGTTAGCCCTGAAAAAACATGTGACATGTTGCAAGATAAAATTCCGTTGCAATGTTTGTTTACCAAAGGAATCCGAAGGAAATACGCACATGTTTGTAATTTGATCATCAGGGATCCACAATGTTTCCTTGAGTGTTGCTGATTTCTTTGACATGACGTTGGTAAGTATGTATGTGTTCGTTTAGAATGACTAGACGATGGATGGCCCGAGAGCGTAGAGGAGCATAGTGAGAGGTGTAAGTATGAAGATTTAATAGCGGTGCAGACATGTGAAGGAAAAAGAAAAAAAAGATGAAATGAAGGAGACACAGGACGAAGAAATGCAAGCGCATGTGTACACATAGTCACACACACACACACGTACGCACGCACGCACGCACACGCACACACACGCACACACACACACACGTCTGGGGCTCGTTGCTGTGACCACCTCGGCAACCAAAGGAACCAACGAGAAGCAAATGCGAAACATAAAGCGAACATTCATCATTTGAAAACAGATTGAAATGAAGTGTGAAACCTATCATCAACCGATGCATCCAACGCAGTGGCAAGTGGCCCCAGAAATGACGGCCAATTCTAGGGAGGGCATTTGTGAACACCCAAAATGACTGCAAAACAATCTGGTGCCATGCGTTACATGATCTACGAAGCGCCGCGGGAACAATCATCATCATCATCACCTTCACCATCATCATCATCATCATCACCATCATCATCATATTCGCATCACATCATCATCCTCCTCCTCCTCCTCATCCCCATCCCCATCCCCCTCCTCGTCATCATCATCATCATCAGCATCACCATCAGCATCAGCATCATCATCATCATTATCATCATCATCGTCATCATCATCATCATCATCGTCATCCTCATCCTCTACACACCAACGCTTCCACACAGAAACTTTAACACACAAACACTTTTACATACCAACGCTTCTACAAACACGTTTGCACGCAAACGCGGTTACACAGAATCACTTTTACACTAGAAACACTTTTAGGATCTTTTAGGCACAAACGCCTTTACACACAAACGCTTTTATATACACACAAACACTTTTACAAAAAAAACCTTTTACACACAAACCCTTTTACGCAGAAACACATTTACGCACAAACGCTTTTTCACACGAATGCTTTTACCCACAAACGCTTTTACGCACAACCGCTTTTGCAGACAGACGCTTTTACACACAGAAGCTTTTACACACAGAAGCTTTTACACACAGAAGCTTTTACACACAGACACGTTTACACACAAACCCTTTTACACACCGACGGTGACAAGTGCTCCTTGCCTGGTGCCAGGTTGCCAACACTACCTTGGAAGGTGGGCAGGGCGAAAGGTGATGAGGGCAGTGCAGGGGGGTCAGTGAATTGGAAGTGATTTTTCGTCACAGCAATACCCCACCAAAACATTCCGCAATTCAAAACTTCCAAACTAAGCTGCGCCGCCCTGGCTTTGTCACCAGCTATCATTTTCCACATCTCCATGATGTTTTCATCAGTTTAAAGCTACATCAACATGAAGCTGGGCAAGCAAAGCCGGTACGCATCTATGGGTCGGCTGGCTTGCATCTGAGCCAGGCTCTGCGTAGGCCTTCATCGCCGAGGCTTGTCGGGATGGCTGCATTTGGCACGCTAACTGAATAAGCTCGAACATGGTTCACAATATACGTTTTAAAAATCCTCGACGACTGCAGCGGCAGTAGTTGACTGGGCCGGATCTCGATATTGAGCATGTTGGATCACGATCATATCAGGAATGCATGCTGGTTGAGCATTGAGAGTGCATCATGGCGGTGGAAAATTTTTGATTTTCCATTTCTCGCATTGGCAGGGATTTGACGGCAATGATTACGGCTACAGCGGCGACTCTTTGCACCAGGAGCGCCAAAGGGCGGGAAAGGAAAAAGGGTTGTACAGTTCCACACCATCGCAACAACCCCAATGTCCCCGCCGTTACCATCATGGCCATCATCGTCGGCGCTGACACTGTTGCCTACAGCATTACCACCGCCGCAATCATCACCGCCGTCGCCATCGCCATGTTCATCATCAACATGTTCATCACCATGTTCGCCATGTTTGTCATTTTTGTTTGCTTCTTTTCATCTTGTCGGCTGGAAGGAGGCAGCCGAGTGTCTTGCTGTCCTCGACATGCGACTCGCAAATTCAGTGCGGGGCTCACATTTGGACGGGCGCGACATTCTGTCGCTTAGTACGGTCCTGTATAAGTGTTGTTCCCTTATTTTCGACCTAGGCCATGTTAAGTACGAGCGTGGCATACCATGGCTCGACTTATATCAAAATATATGTACACACAAGGCCAACCAAAACAAATCATGGCTGTACAGCCGCAAGCTCAAATTACAGCTTACCCCGAGATCCAGTTTTTGACACTCGAACCTCGTTTCGTGCGAAAGGGTTGCCGCGGAGGATGTAAAATCGCAATTTTACGGCAGTTTTTGACGCTCGAACCTCAGAGAGAGAGAGAGAGAGAGAGAGAGAGGGTCTGCTGACAGCAACATTCGTGTGGTGCGACATCTGGTTCAAGAGAAAAAGGCCGCAAGGCAAGCGCGGATTTTCGTTGCGTGCAGCACAGGCAAGCACGGTAGTGTTTTTTGCGGCAAAGTCCTTAGCGTCATGCTGGAGGTCGTCATGAAGTGTGCCGATTGGAGCACCAGAATAGCGACCATGTGGGACGCGGGGCAACGCTGAGAGCGAGAAGCAACGATGCACAATGCTTTTGGGACATAATATTATGAAAATCAAAAATGCATCACTGGATGCCGGTACTCGGCTATCGTAATCAAAAGTTGCCACAATATGTTGTTAACCCACATGGCCAAAAGAGGCGTGACTTTCTGCACGGTGAGGGTGGACGATGCTGTCTACGAACAGTGCAGATGCAAAGCCGCAGCGGCTGGTGCAAAGTGCGCAGAAACCGCCTTGGCTGTTGGTACATCGGAATTTTTGCTGTGTAAGTTTCTCGCTGTAGCAAAGATAAATATGAGGAAATCATTGCACGAATTAGTGCCTGCCAGCGATGGCGTGTGGTTCACCAAAGTTACGGCCTCGGATGCGTGTGGGCATGCTTGGCATCTTTTGATGCATAGCTATATGCTGGAGCTCTGGCCTGCAGCTTTTTCCCTATTCGCACTCACAGGGTTAAGCCACTGCAGTGTAGACCGTTTGCACTAGCTCACACACTTGCTTGTTCACTTGTCTAGAGCGCCACACACAGTTGGAACTTAGGGTGTTGTCTAGGGAATCTTTG
>Ga0126342_10008006_pt1 | contig 18901 bp, 21 predicted proteins | sample Cyp1metagenome_FD_92528 | JGI IMG/M metagenome (GOLD analysis project Ga0126342, IMG submission 92528) | Coral microbial communities from Lord Howe Island, Old Settlement Bay, Australia - Cyphastrea 1 metagenome | ecosystem: Host-associated > Invertebrates > Cnidaria > Coral ... | reverse complement strand
CGCCGGGGAACACTGCGATCTAGCGCTTGCAGTTGAGGTCCGGCGGGGATCACTCTGATCCTGAGCTTGCTGTTCGGGTCCGGTGGGGAACACTGCGATCTAGAGCTTGCAGTTGAGGTCCGGCGGAGGAGGCGGAAGAGAAGGCGGAAGAGGAGGACGAGGAGGTGGAGGCGGGACAGCTGACATTAACTCAACAACCCTCACCTGACAGGTGGGGAAAAACATATCATCAATTCATACGGAGATAGGTCAAAACCTATTGTTACCATTTTGGGGGAATATCGGAATAACCATCAACCAGCTATTCTAGGGTACCTATAGGTACCTAGGGTTGCAGGGTTTTGACCCATAAACCACGTCAATTCATCCCCCCAAAAAATGGAACGCCTCGCCCAGGACTGAAGCGACCTCCTTTTCAGCCGCCTCGCGTGTGGTTTTTCAGAAACGAAGACTGCTGCGTGTTGACCCGTTCTTCTTCGTGAAGACACATATGAAATACATGCAGGTAAATGATTAATAATGATTAACATGATTAATGATGGGGTAATGGTGCGATAATAAAGGGATATTCTTGGACATACTATCATACACTCCGGTGTCAAAAGTGGCTAGCCGGGAACAGCATCGAACTACATGGGGGATCTTCCAGCAAGCCACGTTTGGTGACCAGAGAGTATATCATGGGAACATCTGTGAATCGTCACAATTCCCTATTTTTCATATGGATATTGGGCAATGTTTGCATACCCAGCCTGCAATTAGGCAATGTTTCTGAAAAACCCTGGGTCATTCCCATCATGGATTGTGATAATCCACAAGGTATTGGATAGTATGACCCCCTTTTTCATCATCAAGCCTTGTAGGGCTTTTGAAGACTGCTCATGTGACATATATGGATATACATATATATAATATATATATAATATATAATATATATATAATATATATAATATATATATATATATGGGAAAAAACATTTATAGTATAATTACACGGGGATAGAATGAGATAGAACGGGGATATAATTGTGGGATACAACACCAACTTGATACACGGGCGTGTCTCAAAGCAGCAACTGATGATTGAGCATCAAATTTGGAGGGATTCAATTTCCAGGTAAACCCGTATGGATCTGGGCAAAGGACAATAGGTCTTAAACATTCTTAATATATATATATATACACATAATTTATATATGATTATATATCATGTATATGGTGAATTTGGGAGGATTCCGCGTACTTAGCATCATCTGAGGGAAGTCTGTCAAGCAATTTATGTTTGAAACCATGAGACACCTCCATCTGGGTTTGGATGCCAACAAGCGGATTTCGAACAACCACAACAGCCAAACACCAGGAAAAAGGGATGAGTATCTACTAATCTACCAGAAACAGACCAGAATCTGCGGTCTGGTTGGTTTTGAGTTTTTGACCCCTGCCCTTCTATGTTCACTATGTTCACTGCTTCATAATTTCATAGCAGCTCATTGCCCAACGGCTTTAGAGGACCCATAAATCCCAGCTCCTCAGTCCGCTCCAAAAGCTTGGTTGGATCAGCTTCGTCCTCCAGCTTTTTGCACAGCTCTTCTGCCTCATGAAGCAACGAGTGCCGGGACCATAGACTCCACAGGGATATGATTGGTATAACATGCTATAAACATGCTATAAACATGCTATAAACATGGTATAGACCATCCAACAAGTGCATAGTAAATCATAGTAGTAAGAACTGACAAATATACCACTGCTCGAAGATTCTCAATTGACCAGGGCCCGCCTCCTGCACTTTCTTCAGCTGCGTTTGAGCATCTGACTTTGCCTCTTCGACGAACTTGACAGAGTTCTCCGCCTCGTGTTTTCGCTGCTTCTCCTGTCACAGCTGGTGGGATCAGCATACCAGATATGGTTAGACTATCTCAGAAGTAACAACTAGAGACCCTGGTTTAACACATTGGATCTATTCATAACTTGGGGGCCCACACTTTTTCGGCGTATTTAGTATTACAGTAGGAGGAAAGGTGTTTTAATTTAATGGCCACTTCTATCTGGAACCCACAAACATGGCTATGAAAAACGACTTTCCACACATTGAGCATTTTTGTCACTTTTCAAGAGCCTTACATTATCTTACAACCTCTCGACTCATCAAACAGGGTTTAACAAGGACCTACAAAATCTACAAACAGGGTTGGAAAAAACACCGATGGGATCCCAAGGGTTTGAAACCTCATATTTTTTCCCTCTAGCCTTTACACAAAATTCCCACGATTTTGAACATTTCCGTGACCTGCTCGGCTCGTTCCCGATCTTCTTGAGCACGTTGCTCGTTTAAGTCATCGATGCCTCAGTGCGACATTTCATGGGACACACCCTCAGTTTCAGTTTGATCAAACTTAAATTTGACTAAATCGATTCTGGTAATTTAACGTAGCTATTGAAAATGACCATTAATATTGGATTTTCCCATTAAAAATGGTGATTTTCAATAGCTATGTTAAATTACCAGAGGGTACATCACAAAAAAAAAGTTACAATGATAACAGACTGGGTCTGCGCCATCTCATTGAATCATATCAACACCTAGTGATTGCACCATACTTTCGTAGGGTTTTACTCATAAGTACATATAATTACCACCATTTTAGTAGGGTTTTTAATTGCCATTCAAAACCATAATTAACTTCTATTAAGACCCAATTAAAAGCCTATGGAAATCCTATTAAAACCCTATTAAAAGCCCCGATTTTCCTCATCCTCCAGTAACTTCGCCAAGCTTCGCGTCTGTGCAGCCTGTAGGACCTCCTCGGCCTCTTGTCCCACCTTCCACGGCGGTCAGGTTGGAGGGACCGATACCGGCATTACGACACTAATATGTATATATATATATATTATAGTATATATTAGTATATATATAATACACTATCCTATAATAATATAATATAATATAATATATATATATATATGTATCCTATATATATACATATATCCTGTATATACATGTATAGCCTATAATTAATATAATTAGCATACCTCCAGGTAATCTAAAGGTAATAAAGAAATATATGTAGAATATAGCCCCCTGCAGGGAGCAGCAGGTTCTCCTTAGGAACGGCTCAAAACCGTCGAGGCAAATTTGGACAATTGGAACCTGGGGACATATCATCCGAGGGCTAAGTAGGACGATCCCAGAATAGAAATTGGCTCATAACCCAGAGCAGCCAGTGGTTATCTATAGTTGGATCATCCCAGAGCAGCATTGAGCCATGAAAAAGACAGCGTTCTTCCATCGAAACACGGGTTGGTAAATAGGCATACCATTACAGAAAACTAAACAGGTAGTAGAACCCTCTATAGCAACCAACCGACTATCTTTTCTCAATACGAATTTCCCCACATGTTTGGTGGTTCACCCCACCATGAAGTCCACTTTTTGGTTCATCACGAAATCACATGAATAAGAGCTCCCATTCACAAATCCCAATATGGCTATGCGTCAAAAGCCTGCTACCCTTACCCTAAGTCATAGATGGTTTAATGCTTCTTCAAATAGGTTTTGACACCTAAGTCATAGCTGGTTGAATGGTTCTTACCCTAAGTCATAGCTGGTTTAATGCTTAATACCCTAAGTCACATATGGTAAATCCATAGGTTTTGACCGATCCCCATTTTGACTCCGATAAACCCATGGAATGTCTGCCTTCGAAGCGATGCTGCCCATGGCTTCCAGATTCGTTGCAATCGACTCTTCCAGTTGTGCGCGTAAGGCATCGTAGGAATCCTTGGTCTGCCGGTGCTGCCGGTGGTGTCCCAAAGTCAGATAGGACAAACGTGTGATTTCAGGGTCAAGGGTGATGGAATATTAGCATTCAACCAACAAACATGCTGATTTCCACAGGAAAGTTGCATACTTGGCTGCGCAATCCATGGTTTGCTGCAACATTTGGTGGCTAAAACACCATAAAATCCCTCTAAATTAATGGTTAAATCCCATTAAAATCACATATATATATATATATATCACATATATATACACATAAATATCACGTTGAATCCTTATAAACCCTCATTCAACTCCGTTATTAACCCATCAACACGGCAATTTTTTGAGTGGCATGGAACATCCCCACGCCCCATGAACATCAACACCTCTCCACCAAGGTGCAGCTCGAGCTGCCCGAACCTGGGAGACAAATATATGTGCACATACAATAACTTCATATAACTTATATTAGCCTTATATTGGATTTATGTTAGTCTTATATATTATATTGATTCATATTTTAAATTATAATTTTACTATATATACACATACAGAAACATGGCTACGGCGTGGTGAACGATCGGGGGAATCTGCTAGTTGCATCAAATCACTTTGGCAAAAAACGTACGGTATTTACTGTACCATGCTTTTTGGGGCCTGCACATATGGATTTGCAAAATTATTCAATTTGTAGTTTCAAAAAGGGGCCTGCATTTGAAAAATAACACACCATGTATTACACGTTCTGTGGGATTCACCCAATGCGGATTTTAATCCCACCCATTCACTTCACGGTACTGGGGATAGTTTATTGTTGGATATACCCTGTATTAACTGGATCAATTTTCGATTTCACCTTGAATCAGGCCATTTGGGGACAGTTGCTCTTACCAACCATCATTTACAGTGACATCGCTATGTGAACTCTATAACTTGTCCAAATCTATGCTAGTTTACCATGGTTTACGCCAATTACTAGATATGACTAGATAATCTATGATACGCCCGATTATATCCAACTATTATTTTGTGTAATTCCACCTTACACACATACACGTATATATATAATTATATGTATGTACCTATGTTTAAAATACGATGTTTAATATATTCTATAATTCTATAATATGGTGAACCTAATAAGAACCAATCCCCATGCAATCACCATCAGAAAATCCTGCCTTCGCCAGCACCTTGCGGACGTTGGTGGCAGCGGTCATCTCCTGGTGGCTTCTGGGAAAGGATTGACACACGAATTAAGATATTGTGGTAAACAACTGGTTGGTGGTTTCAACCCCTCTGAATCATGGTTTCAACATTGGCGGCCAAGCATGGGTTTCATCACCCAGATCTGGTTGGTGGTATACCTACCCCTCTGAAAAATATGAGTTCGTCAGTTGGGATGATGAAATTCCCAATGTATGGAAAAAGAACGAATGTTCCAAACCACCAACCAAACAATGATTACCAGGATCTTCATTAGGTACAACATGGTACAATAATCTTCATTCAGTATTGAACAAATTGATCCACATTGTCAGTAAACATTATGAGAATATCATGGTACACACATATTGTCTGGAAATAACGTAATTATCGTATGGCATACATTATTATATTTATCATGTGTTGGCATCCTCTGGGAATAATTTGATATGACTTGGTAAACATGGTAGATTTTCTGAGAATGATGTCACATTTTTTATTGAACAAATGCTGGTTGGATTGCCATTTGTCAATAAGATTTCTTGAGATCACCCAAGATGCATCAGTTATGAGAATTATATAGAATTATCATACAGAAAATGATTCAAATTCCGACTGGAACTTAATAATAGACCATTTTTGATTACTGTGGTAGCCCAACGAACTAACCACACTTGGGCAAAAACCATTTTGACTGAAACCAACAACTCAACACCGAAGAATTTATAAAACACATTGCAACGTAAAGCCCCAACGTTAGAAATTGGTAAAATCTGATTCCAACGAATAGTAATTACTTTTCCACATCTTTCTGGGGGTTACCATAGTTCTACATACACTGAATATAATTTCATCAGACGTTAGCGGCTACATCCTGCAGGTTGAGGCCCTGTTTTCACGCTGACTGGAAAAAACATGCAGTACCCACTGGTGCCTACGAAGTTGCTTCATGAACTATTGATCATCTCATAGATTATATAATATTATATATATATATTGTTTGTGCAATGGCCTGTCTATCTAGCAAAAAATCGATATGGTAAGAATGAGTAAGATCATGTAAGATCTATCTAAATTCATTGTACCCCTTGTGTGGCTTTCACCACCCCAAACCTCATGGATCATATCAAGGCACGGCCAACACGCCAGAATGATGGTTGCAGCCATTGGGTAGCTGCAACCATCATTTAATCATTGAGTCCAAGGAATTATCATCATGGTTAACTGTGTGTAAAGCCCCGAGGCACCAGCCACTAAGGAATTATCAGCGCTGGCCCCTTTGCTGAGATCTATCCCACCACAATTGCGGCTTTGGAGGAAGCATTTCCAGGACATCCTGTGATTTCACAGTTGAAAATTCCAATTCTGGGACTACCCTCTGGTAAACTAGCTATGGGAAAATCACCATTTTTATCTAGCTAAATCATCCATAGATTGACCATTTTTCTTCGCTATGTTAGTTTACTGGAGGGCATTCCCCAAATTTTTGGTTGCTGGTGATATTCCACTTGATGCGAAGGTGTTTTATAAGTAATATAACTGGGGCTTTATGGTAGATATGTATCTATAGATATCTATAATAGTTATGGGCTTTATAAACCAACACACATAACTGGGGGGACACCACCATGGCCCTCATTCATGTAGGATCTCCTTCCGTCGTTGCAGATCCTCCTCGCGATTCCGTTTCATCTCTTCCTGCGAAGCGATGAATACGTCCTCATTAAGGGTTGTCTTTCAATGTACCAGGTGATGAACCATCCAGAGCCATTCATAGCCACACCCCCCAATGAGTTTAGAAATTCTCCAAATCATGAGTGACAATCGGAGGTTCAAAAAATCATCACCCCAATAGTAATCCCAAGAACTATCCCAATGATGGTTGGTAAAAATATCCCATTGTTTTAGATTACCTCTTGGTTGAACCATTGGTTGTCCACATATGTCCACATCAGGTGTGGAAATTTGTCAGGGCCCCTGCAGCTCCTGCCGCTTCCTTTGAGCTTCCTCTGCTTCCGCAGATTTCCGTCGGAGCTCCTGCCCCAGGAGAATTTTGGCTCTGAAAGGAGGCAAAAAAGGTTTGTCAAATGGGGTAATTATCACAAATTCCAATGGTGTATCATCGGTATCATCCCTATCGTCCCCATCGTCCCCATCGTCATCATCATCATCATCATCATCACCATCACCACCACCACCACCACCACCACCATCAAATGCCTCAACATTCCGGGTATATCTAAATTTCAGACAAACCCAGATAGTTGAAGGGATCAACTATTTTGGCTGGAAGGTATATTGATGCAACCGGTTTGACACCGATGAGAATGGGCCAAAAACCGTTCTTGGTTGACGATTCGCTATGGTATCAATCTTTCACACTGGGGAAGATCACGATTCTCCATGTGGATATGACCGGAATGGGGTTTCTTAAATTACCACACACTTGGAGATGAACTAAGCGGAAATGATTGTTCGGCGATAGTTGAGCCTGGTTTGAAACTATCAATAGCTCAATATACATCCCACGTACCTGGGATCCCGCTCTCGAGAGAAACAGAATAACTGTGGTGACTCTAAGGAGGCCTGAACCTTGATTTTGGGTACTCATTTGACCTGTACCCCATGCCAGGGACGATTATTGCGCTCTGTTGGACGGTCATGTTGTGGTTCAACACCAACAGTTCAGGGGTGTCCATGCACCATGACTGCCACAAGTTGGTAGGACATCAACAAATTGGCGATGAAACACTGAACAGTCTTGAAAGATGCTCTGGTGCAGTTGACGCCAGCAAATGATTACAGATAATCAGATAATCTCACCTAAACATGTTTTTTCACTCAGCTGTACTTTTCTGATCTTTTCCACCTAGGGATGAAATAATGCCATCACTCCATCTTTGAAACCCAGCCAAATCAGAAAGCCGTCGTTGTCAAACCCACCTCGATGCGGTTGTTTTGAGGGCCACCCGGGCCGATCGTTTCTGGCTTCTTTCGTTCCATCTGCCGATTTGCCCGGGATGAATTCGATTGGGACGTCTCAAAGCTTAAGACCTCTTTGTTGCAATAAAGATGAAATAAATGAATACCAGTTTCCCAAGATGGGTGGCAATCTGACTTTCTCACTCCTTCCTATGTGGACGCTGTCTCACACATGTTCTACGAATCATTTTCCATGTACAAACGGCTGCCCGATAAGCACACCATTTCCAGTGTCGGGCGTGTCTGAAAACGGGGTGTACTGGTAAAATTGACATTTTCTTACAGGAATATACAGGAATCAACATGATGATGACATATGATGACTGATTAATAGATTTAAGGATTCACCACTACTACGGGTACCCCATTTTTGGACAAACCAATATACCCATTAAAACTGGTCATTTGCCGATATGAGGACCGGCGATTAGAGTGTCAGACATGGTTGCTTCTCAAAAAATGGGGCAGCAATGGGCCCAACAAATTGGCAGTTCCCCCAATTGGAACCTGCTGAACTACGTGGGTCTGGGCTCTTCCACCAAAATGAGAATTGGACTGGGACAGCTATTGAAGAAAACACCTGATTTATGGGTACATACATGATCATACATACACCATTTCCAGATCTTGACCCAGATGTTAAACATTTTAGTGGTCAATAGTTTTTGATGCACACCCGCAGCCAAAAATCATGGCGCCTGCAGATCATGCGGCTTCATGACGGGTCTTACTCCCACCACCTGACCCTGGAGGCTTCGCTGGTGTTTTTCTGGGGTTCCCATCATGGGGATATCACAGAGTAACTTCAACAAACAGTGGGAAGTCATAGATGTCATAGTAACAACCAGTGCTAACCAACATATCCAATATTGTTGTTACTCTGACTTGGGATGAAACATATACTATTTCCATCTATTTCCTTGGGGGAATCATCCCAACATATTGAAGTATCAGGATTCGCCAATCTGAAATAAGGTCATCTTGGGATGATTCCTCCAAGGCGAAAACAATCGCTTTTGAGGATCTGAGGGTCACGTTGGTGAATATTCAGCCAGCATAACTATTCTGCGGATCTGCGGATCATAAGAATCACCAATGAACCATAGTACTAGTAGAATCCCCTAGTTCTGGTAATGGAACATATGACATAGCCATGGAAAATGGAATAAAATGGATGAAGATGGCCCATTTATGGATGATCTACCAATAAAACACGGTGATTTTCAATAGCTTTAATACCCACTCATCACGAGGGACTTTGGTCACTGCTCAGTTGAGTGATGCATGGAACAGCATCCGATCGATCCATGACTGCTGGGAAGCCTCCCATAGATGGTACCTGTGGGTCACTGTGCAAGTCCCTAACACCCCTGATACCCCTGCAACGCACAAAAACAAAGCGTCCATCAATATAATTATCTGCCGGTTTGCTGTAATACACCCCCAAACAGTATAACAAAGATCCTGACAGCTTCCCATCCCTAGGTTGGAAAGCAGTCTTCCAAGGTCGCATTTCTAGGCAAATCCTCCCTAACATCCCCTAACCATCCCTAACCGCCGTAACCATCATTTATGGTGACTGAGCGTCAGTGAACTCGGTATGATTCCCATTGATGTTCCATGATCTTCCCGGCGAACCTTCATTTACAGGGCATTTCCCAGCCATGTTGGATGACACAGGTGGGGCATTTAAGGGTAACTTGGCAGTTCTTCGGGATTGAGCCCCCCATCCCAGACCCTCGCGCCGCGCCTTTCCCACAGCCTTTCCCGCTGCCTTCCCCGCCGCTTTTCCCGGCTGCGGCGCCGGCGCCGGCAGCGCCGGCGGCGGCGCGGCGCTGGCTGTGGCTGGGGTGTAGGTGAGCCTTAAAGGATGGGATCTGGATCAACCCGGATCTTTATGCTGCCTTTAGGTAGCCGAACCATGGGTATTTCACCATGGATCCGGTGCTGGTTTAGTCCGGATTTGAACACTGATGGATATTTCGCGGGGATGATCATGGGGATGATATAGCTGATAAAACTAACAATATAGGAATAGAGTGGGGAGATCATGGGATATAAAATGGGATATGGGATATGATATGATATGATGTAACGGGATATAATGCGATATATGATATGACAACAAGGTAAGTGCGCCAGTTCGTCAGCTAAGTTGGTTTGTAACCAGATTAACTATCGGGTTATGATCAGTAAACAACAAAATAGAAGTTGGGATGAATTCAGTTTATCACACAGGAAATTTCGAACATGGGACTTGGTTCATGATTTTTGGCTCGATAGGGCTACAGTTACATACATATATATATATATTATATATACATACATGCATACATAACATAACATAACATAGCATCACATAACATTACATCGAATTACATGACATTACATTACATACATACATACAGAATTCTCTAACCTATATATATAATTATATATACTAAGCAGCTAAGGATGGTTTCTTTTGGCAGGGTAAGATTCGGCATGTAATGTGACACATCTCCAACAATCATGCACATCCAGTCAATCTTCCCTCTTGGTCTATCAAAACAACATCCAAAAAAGGGGATGTGGGATCCAATCTATCTGTGGTGATGGGGATTTCATCCACAAAATGGGGCCGCAACAAATGGGACATGGCATTAACCAATGAATCTGGCTGCTGGATACCCTCTGAAGCAAGCATAAGAACATCTTGTGCACATTTGAAGATGAATTTCCAGAAAAATGGAGATTTGCAGTTGCCATGTTTGTTTGCTAAATGATATCAAGACCCCCATCTGCGTGAATACCCCTGTTGATATCTGGGGATTTCTTTAGATTGGAGATGATTGGAGACCGGAAGCTTCCAAAGTTTGACCATTTTAGTATCGAACACCCATGAATGTCGAACATTTTCCGAACGATTTCATAGTTTCCAGATTTTATCGAGATGTTCAGGTTTTGCAGGCTATGTTCCTTGATTTTTCCCTAGGTTTTCCCATCTCTTCCCTTGGTTTTCCCTGATTCCGAGACGCGTGAGGCTTGGATCCACTGGGCCGTCCCAAGGGACATGCCATCCAGCAGGTGGTGGGGTGGGGGAGCTCCTGGATGACTGTTTTGCTTGGGGATTTTTTGGGTGACTCAAATTGGAGATTTAAAAAAACTTGGGGATTCGGCTCACATTTCGATTGATCTCCGACAATGTTTTTGAAGAGTTCTGTGTCCTGAGTAAGGATTTTAATGGGTCTTATAATGTTTTATATATTTGGGATATGCTCACATGAATCCAACACTGCCAGGGTTTCATCAACAAAAACACAGCCCGTTTCACGCCACGCGTTGTCGTCCTGTTGTCCGCGTGCGACCACACTTGATCACCGCCAACTTTGGGTCCGATCCACCAACCGCTAAAGCTTGAACCGTCTCGATCATCCCAGTAATAAATCAGAACCGTCACCTGGGGATTGGGGAAATTGGGATATCATGGGATGTCATGGGATGTCATGTTTAGGATCTGAATAACTCCTCCTGGAGCTTTCATTACGATGTTTTCAACGTCATTGTTCTCAATTGATCCAACATTTCTGCCACCAGTGGCCGAGGCCGCAACATTCGGATCTGAAGTGTCCTGGAAGGAGGTCGGTACTAAAGTTTGCAACAAAATGTGCGTGCAAAATCGGTCCAATTCAGGAGAAAGATGTGGGGCAAAGTCGGCAAACTTTCCGAAAATGTAGTCACTAGAGTCACTAGAGAACATGCTTGAAGCACTTTTCTTGGACTCGTTGGTCGGTCCTTTTTGTAGATGTGCTTCCCATGGTTACTGCCAGCCACGGAAAAGGAGCCTTTGATTATGTTTGAGACCGTTTCCTTAGACAGCAGGCTGCTCCAAGATATGTCTTGCTGTCAGAATGGGTCTAGAAGATGGGCACATATGGGCACCCCAAAAACCCTACATACCGCATTTACCGTATCACTTTGTCCAAAAAATGAGGATTCCCATGGCCATGGGGTTCGGGGCATCCCCGGACGATCCATGATTTGATCTGCATCGAAGGGAAACCATCTGCACCAATGCGAGATTACTGAAGCTGTTACTGAAGCCATAAAATGGGCGGCCATTTCCCATTTTCAGACACACCCGCCCTGATATATCCGCGTATTACTTGCATTTTATGTTCCAAATATATTCAAATATCATATCCTCTCATCTCCAGTGTGAAATCCCAATTTTGGTGATCTACTACCTCTTTTTCATGATTCAAAACCACCATTTCTCACCACAACTCCCGGGGTCAAGTTGCATTGGCGCAGCCAGAGACCATGATCCCCTGTGCAGATGGAGCCGATGCCGATGGAGATAGGGCCAGGCTCTGCGGTCTGACCTGGCCGGTTTTGAACGTCGCCTGTGGAAAATTGGGCCGTTTGTTGAGGTGGTTTTCGGTGATTTTACTGTTGTTTTCTGGGTTTTTAAGGTGATTTTACGGTGGAGTTCTGTGATTTGCTGTGATAATTTGGTGTGACTTCGAAGGAAAATTCATGAAACTTCAATGATTGAGGGAAACTCTTAATCGGACACCCTGGTTTTGCAATCAGCACGCATGAGGGTTTCCTATAAAGTTCCCCTTAAACCAATACTGTCCAAGGAATATTTGGTGGCTTGATGTGATTTCAGCTTTAAGGATGTTTAAGGTATATCCACCATGTTTGTTGCTGTCTCAAAATGGGGGGATATGTGCTCATTTTGTTGCATCAAAGCGTGGTGAAAATGAAGTTCTAATCAATGGGGTAGATTGAGGTACTGTACTCGATTTTCAGACAAACTGCGGTGGAATCAGACTCTTCAAAGCAGGAGAGTAGACGACCAACGATGAGATCGTCTGAACTAGCCGGACCAAATCACGCATAACAAATGGTTTAGTAGAAACAAGCGACCACTTTTCTGGGTCCATTGGTACATATTGGAATCCAATTTTTGACCCGGCCTGGTGGGCAGGAGGGCGCATGCCCTTTCCATCCTTGGTAGCTAGATCTGTGACGTGGTCAAGTTACACTACCGTCCTGGGGAATGCAACCAAACATCATGGAGATATTCAAACCCTTCATAACCATGTCCCCATATGGAGATACAATCCAAGTTTTGATTGTAGTTGGTTATATGTGCATATACATATATGTATTTGTATATATTGTATAATATATATATATGCAATATATATAATATATATACACCCATTAATGTCCCTTTCAATCAGCATTTCTAATGGTTAAATCCAACTTTCTAGGGGCAATGTACTGAAGTTTATGGCTAACATTCACCCAGCATCTTTTCCTTTGCTTCCTTTGCCAGCTTGACCCATGCCTTTCGATGCCTCAAAGGACGCACAGGGGCCCAGCCATTTTTGGGTATGAAGTTTTGCTCCATATCTAGGCACACAAGCCATGGAACTAAAACACAGGTGCATCTCAAACCTTGCATATTCTTTAGAGCGGATGATTTTCAAATATTTTCAATGCCCTCCTCTGGGCTTCGCGCCTGCATCTGTTGATGCTGCATTTGAGGCTGTTGCATTTGCTGATGCTGCATCTGTTGATGTTGTTGATGCTGCTGATGCTGCATCTGCGGCCGTTGTTGCTGTTGCTGCATCTGCTGCCGCTGTTGCTGTTGCTGCATCTGCTGATGCTGCTGGTGCTGCTGATTCTGCTGATGCTGCATCTGCTGGTTGTGCATCTGCTGCATTGGCTGCTGCATTGCCTGCATCTGCGGCATCTGCTGCATTTGCGGCTGCATCTGCCAAGCCATGGGAAGACCCCTGGCACAAAGCCCCCGCTCTGCAGCAGTCCCCAATTTATATGGGGTAATATGCATATACTGCATACTTGCAAACCAGCCATGGAGGAAGGTTTGTATACGTTTCAAAGCTGACTCCCCAAATCGGATGGTTTCACATAACTGGATCCAGAGCTCGCACACTTTTTTAGCCACGCCACATCAAAATCCTGTAGAAACAGCACCCCCGGCCTGGGCCGCCCAGGCCTCTTCTAGGCCGACAACAAAAAAGCTGGAAAGGTGTCGTGATGTGGGGCTGATGATTTCAGGCCAAGACACTAAGGATGTCAACTTTGAATCTACCTGTTAAGCTTGGCTTCAAGAACATGGCTGGAATCGACGTGCGGAAGACTTTTTCCATTTTTTTGTGTTTTTTATGAAGCAGCTGATTAGAGGCGGAGACGCTTTTTATCTTTTTGGTGTTTTCTTCTCAGAGATTCAAGCTGCCCCACTTTGGAGCATTTTCTCGGCCGAAACGCTGCTTGTTTGGATGGAGAGTGCATTGGCGCAACAACATTTCATCAGGCCCAGCAGTCTATCAGGTGACCCGTCAAATGTGACCATCCGTCTGTTGGCTTCAAGCGGGCAGCAGGCCATTTCTGTATTCAATGTCGTATCATTTTCAGCACCCAAAAACAAGACAGACCAAGGGGCGACAATAGGATCAATGTCTCTTTCCAGTTTGCTGTCCTTTGACAAATCATCCATTTTTTGGTCACCGCGGTCAATCGGTGCTCAGGACCTTCTCCTTGCAAGTTTGACACCTGGCGATGTCCCAAGAACGGCTGGGATTGACAGTAATTCAGCATGTTTTAAATGTGTGCCATCCATGTACAAGAATTAGAGCCAAATAGCCTAGCCATCGAAGTGTCCCATGTTCGCCGATTCGTGGCTTTGTTTATGGGCCCAGTGTGAAACCATGTTCAATAGTGGGGAGAAATAGGGTGGTCTACAATAATGCCAAATAAAGAAACTACAAATAGGACAACAACAAATAGGACAACATGGATGGCTAAAATGGCAAATATGTGCTGAGAAAAGTGACAAACCAACTAAAACATTGAAAACAGCAGTGGATAAACTGACATTGCTTGACCGACCAGCATGTGAATCATGGAGTATGTAATATATAACTATATATACACAGTAGTAAACCATCCCCTTCAATTTGTTTGTGAAACGGGGTGTGTACCCCAAGTAGTGGGACCATTTCATAGCCCCCCGTAGTGATGGTTGATAAGTGGGGATGACTATGGCAGCCAGTGGATCACACATTATGAATATTGGGAAGACCCAAAGTGACACATACCTATACTATCCTAATCTCGACCTCCTATTCATAAAACCCAAAAAACATGCCACCAATGAGGACAAGTTTTAAATAATTTTAAAAAACATATTGCAGTGTGTCAAAACCTTGTACCCCTGGTGAACATCAAAATAGCTGGTAAATGGATGTTCATCCCCCTAAAAATGGTATTAATAGGTATTGATCCATACCCATATAAGTTATAGACCCTGAACAAAACTCGTCTTCTGGGAAGACCATCGCAGAAATCCAGGTCGGGTCAACGTGCCAGCACCGGGCTCAGCCAAGAGTTTCCTCGGATGGCCAACCCCAAGGACCCACCAGAAATGGCTGGTACAAACCCTCCAAACTTGGAGGAAAATCGAGGTGTATTTATGGGTTTACCATGGTTTAGCACATTGGAATTACATATTCCATATATCGACATCCCAAAACTATACGTGGACTCTGGCATAGGAATGCACCGGTCTGAGACCGGTAGTCTGCTTGATGCATCAAACAAAACCAAAACACTCGACCGCAGCATGGTTCCTTTTTCGCACGCGCGGAATTCCCATAGTCCGTCGGAGTCAAGATCGTCCAAAAGTTCGCTTTCACTGGGGCTGAACTCAGCGCCTGCTTAACCCGGTATGGTCCGATCTTCGCGTTGAGGCACTGATTCCTACCAATGGCAAGCCCAGAACCTCAGCAATGGCGATCTTCTGGTAGAAACTCCTCCATCCAGCAGACTTCGGCTTTGGCGCTCCCGCCGTTTTTCAGCTAGACTTGGCAGTGAGATTCCTGGCAGGTTAGACATGATCTCCCGAACACAGCAGCATCTGTTGGCTTTGACGGTGGATACCCAATAGAAATCAATAGAACTGTGTTTTTTTGGGATAACAAGGATGATGAATATGAAAAACAGATACTCTCTGGTTATTTAAGATAGCCATGGAAAATGGCCCATTTATAGATGGTTTACCTATTAAACATGGTGATTTTCCATGGCTATGTTAGTCATAACCAAATGGTACAAATATCGGATTTGGATTTTGGGGTTCCAATTTTGAGACAACCCCAGCATGAAATGACCACTCGGATCCATCTTTTGTTGACTCCTGGACGTGAACCAGCTGGAACCATAGGAGATGAGCAGCTCTTCACCTTTCTGCACTGGCCTCCGCTACGCGGGGGCGAATGGCTGGATTTCTATCCTAAATGTCTACTCAAAATCACATATTGCAACCAGGAGTTTAATATATAATTTTTATTATATAATTTTTCATGATCTTCTATGGTCCCAAACAACATACATGAGTTTAACATAATTATAAAACAATCTAATCAATCTTCTGTGGTTCCAGGTATCCTCTTTTTTTTGTCCTGGACCCAAGTAGCCTCCAACCTGTTCCTCATGCCATCGATGTTGATACACCCAGTTCATTCACAACATCATCAGTCATCATCCAATCAATGATAATGTTGGTACAACAATGTCATAAACCATCCCAATTTCACCAATTTTTATAGGTGGTACTTTACCATTTCCAAATGGCTGGTTTATCAGCTGAATCCTCACATCCAAAATAGCTACGTAGACTTCATGGATGTTCATCCCGCCGATGACAGGGTATTTGGGCATTCATATCGTTTTCGTATATTTTCATACCACAATCATCCATAATAGGTATTCATAAGCGTTTTATAGGCATTTTATAAGTAATACCATACCATCATAATAATTTATAGCATCATCCATAATCCGTAATTCATTCATACCATAATAATCATAATAATCGTTTAAATAGCATATCATAATCCATAATCCATGCCATAGAAATCATTCATAGATATTATAGGTCGTGAACCAACATCCACCTCAAGGCAGAATCCATAATATCTATGAATGATTATAATAATCCATGCCATAATATCTATGAATGATTATAACCATTACTATAATAATTATAACATCCTCCATCAAATCTCCACCTCAAGGTCCAGAATCGCCCCACCAGTCGTCGGCCATGCTCCCGTCGTTGCTCCCACGCGAAGTCGGTGTTGGGGTCCTGCGGAACGTCCGGAAACGATGGAACTGGGATGCGATTAGGGATCTGTAGTCTGTCTTGATATAGCATACTAATCATAGACTCCCGAGCTCTTGGAAAGAAGAGACCAATCATAGAGATATGATATTTAAATCTATTTACAGTAAATATCTTCAGATATGCAATATTATGGAAGCATATATGAACAAATCCAATAAGAATAAATAAGAAGGCGGGCATATGATAACCATTGATAACCATTTTCATAGCGAGATTGGAGATTGACCACTCATATACAGACTCTCATTGATGGATGTTACCAGCCAAATGGATGGAATTCCTCTTGCAGGATTTCCCGTCATCCTTAAACCAACTCTGGGATACTAAAGCATAATGTTGGTAGATTCATACATGACATGTATAATTAATAACTCCTAAGAGTCTCCAATTTATCATTGATACGTTACTATAAGAAATGTTCCCATTTCCATCTATTTCCTGAGATTATCCTATTTACAATTGAGTTGCGGTTGCATAATTTGCTCGCCCCCTGCCAATGGAGCGGATGATCCCTCCATGATTCGACGGATTTCAGATCCGTTACCCGCCAAATGGACCTATGATTTTGGGCTATCCGCCTATCCATATCATTCAAATGTAAAGATGCTAACTCAGGCCACGCCCTCAGGTACAAGTTGATAACCCCATCTAACTGGTTTGACATCTGCCACAACCTCAACACGTAAGCTACTTGTAAACCACACCATCTATCCACCTTAGCTGGGCAGGGGCCATGACATACCCCAGCTGTTTTTTGCGCACCTCTGCATGGTTGTGCAGGCTGGCGAATCCCAGACCCAGAATCGAGTAGTTCTTGGCCTTGGACACGGATTTTTGTGGATCCCATGGAAAAAAAGGTGAACTTGAATATGTTTTTCCATGTTTTTCCCGATCGTATTTTATGTTAAAAAAACTAATATGAACATATGCTATTCTCCTCATACCCCAGAATATGTATATGATACAGTATATGGCTTCCGCCTAATATTAAACACACCCCTTCCATGGTCCCAGATATGGTTAAATCCCCCTACTAAGATATGTTTTTTGTGAGTTTAGTTTTTGGGAGAAGGGATTAATAGGTATTAGGCTTCTTTCGGTCGTCAGCCTGTTCTGTAAATATTGAGTTCGTGGGATATGGGAATACAACATATATCCAAAGCGAGGTGAGCTCCCCATAGTGTATGACATATTCATGCATTATTGTTTTCAATATATTTATGGATATAGATATTTATAGATATTTATAGATATTTAGAGAGAACACAGTATATGAGGTGCGGACAACTTTATCGATTACCCGTAAATGCTGCTGGCGCAAACCTGGCTCCTGCCCTACCGCTTGTTTTGCGACTTTGAGAAGGCATCATCAAACGTGGCTAGCTGGAATTTCTCCCAGTTTGATGGATATATCCCATTAAAAAATGGTAGAAGGGGGAAGCTAGGACAAGACAGGTTGTAGGTCAGGTGGGAGGCTGTTATGTTTTTGTTCAATCTTGTAATCTGAAATGGTTGACTGTTTCTTTTTGGTTATATAAATGTTTTAGGTTGTTGTAACAATGTTTGGTTTCAATGAGGGTAGGCTTTGTTGAGGGTGTTTTGCCTGTTATGTTTTTTATGTTGTTGTTCAATGTTTCTTCCTTATCTTTGATGTTTTATGTGGTGGGGGTTTTGGGAATATTTTGCCCCTAACTTTCACTTGATGGTTTGGTTTAAGATGAGGGGGATAATTGTTTAGGCTGTTGG
>Ga0126342_10008005_pt1 | contig 18902 bp, 19 predicted proteins | sample Cyp1metagenome_FD_92528 | JGI IMG/M metagenome (GOLD analysis project Ga0126342, IMG submission 92528) | Coral microbial communities from Lord Howe Island, Old Settlement Bay, Australia - Cyphastrea 1 metagenome | ecosystem: Host-associated > Invertebrates > Cnidaria > Coral ... | reverse complement strand
TGGGATTCTAAACTGGCTGGCTGGGAAGTTCCAATGTTTCAAGGGAAAATGTTGGAAACTCATCTGAAAATGAATGACACTCACCCCACCAAATTTTCTGGGACCAGATAATCAACAAATACACCAGATTCGTCGGGGAGGTGTTTGATTCATGCGCATGTCTTCCTAACTACGTGCTGGGATGATTCCCTGAAGCTCGGAGAAAAATGGTTAGTAAGTGGTTGAGAAGCCACGATCACATTTTATACAGGGGAAATAATTGCAATTATATATTTGATTCATATATATATATATACCTAGTGCCGCTTTGACCTGCAGAAATAGGTCAGACCCGAGTTTCAAAAAAAGTACGGCCCCTTCCAAAAAGTACGGCCCTTTTGGAAAATCACCATTTTTGGGATTTTAATAAAACTCATTGATGTCAAATAGTCCAAGCCGCTTATGTACATATCCCACTGCCATCCACACAACATGAGGGAAGATTGGATTAAATTTGAAGATGATACACTAGTGATCCACCATGAACACCCCACTACCCACCTTGGGTTGAAGTCGCGCGTCCTGTTTTGGCCTGGACCCCTCCTGCTCAAACCAATCCTCTTCAGCATGCCCAAGCAGCCCTTAAGCAACCCTAGGGATACATTCTAACGTGTCGAAAAACATTTGGGCGCCAATGTTATGATAAATCATAACTCCCCAGGTGTACCAGATAAGGAGCAGGGCCGCCAGAAACTTTTCATTAAACAACTTGGTTTTGCCTCAAATGGCAAACAAACCACGCTGATCTGCATCAGCTCTCTTGAGAAATTGCATCACTGAAATTAAAGACCGTTGGCAAACTCTTAAATGAATTTGACGGGGGCTCACTCGTCGGCTTAGCCGGCTTGGCCTGCCTATCCGGTCCTCTTGAAGCTGAACGCTTTCAGCTAGTGGATTGATGGTCCAAATTGTCCCATCTTCCTCAGCCCTTTGGGCTTCACGAATCAACCTCAAGGCCCCATGGTGGAGCATAAGTAGTTTTGGAATGACAGCAAATCTGTTCAACCCACGGCTGTAAACAATTGAAGTTGCAAGGGTGTACTGTTGCAGAAACAAGAGCCAGTGCTTCCCAATCTTCATGGCCCTTGACGATCGAATAAAAAATCCTTCATGATACATAGCAGCAATGGCTGTGTTGATCGAAGTAGTTCCAACAACCTAGGCTTGGCTAACAATGGGACCCGTTTGAATCCACCAACAAAACCTTACCCACAACAAGCTTACCCAACAGAAAAAATCACAGCAACCAAAACCATCCGATGTTTGAAAACAAGAAGGAAAAACATAGTTGTATGTTTAAACACGTGCCAGGGACAATGGCACGCAATAAAGGGTCCCCCTGCATTTCGGCTGACCAGGATTTGCAAAGATCCTCCAAGAACATCATATAATGCGTGCTTTGAGACCCCTTGTTCCATGCCCCTAAAGGGCAAGATCCTGCTTGATACCAGTTGAGCGTGTCACGACCAAGTTCTTCACAATGAGGGCTGATCCTTTTGCGTTGGCAAAAACTCTTATACTCTTGATTCAACCAAGCAAATTTTGCATCCATTGAAGTCATTGGTAAATCAAGATTCTCCAACATCGACACCAGGGAGCTAGCCACCCAGTGCTTAGCCAGACCCAGGTGCAGATTGTGCCATACATCCGTCTTGAAGAATTGCCAGTGATCATCAACATGTAGTGGAACACCCTCCAAAATAGGAGGTGTCTGGTCCCAAGCATCACACTGACCTAATGTGCCTTCCCAAAGCGGTTTTCCTGATGTGTCCTCAAACGGAATGGCCCCCAAACCCAAACGGGGATTCGATTCTTGACCAGCACAACACATCCAGCAAATTCCTTCACATGGTTTTTTTGACGAAGCAGCTTTGGGAACATTGCCAAATGTATGCTTCATGTTCCCCAAGCGAGCAAGTGCTGGAAGATCAGCTTTAGTCCCGATGTGGCAGCAATGGACCCGAAACGAACCATCACTACTCCAAACCCCATTCACAAGCAAATCCTCCATGTCTTGTGCATAGACGCGGACCAAATTGTCCAAAGCCTGAGGTTCCTTTTTGTAAAGCTTCCGCAGCATGCTCGCAAACAAAAAATTGGTGCTCCAAGTGTGGCCACAGAAATTCAACCCAAGGCCGCATCGCTTCAAAGGAACTTTGTCCTTTTGTTTTTTCAAGTAAGCTCGCGTTCCTCTACCCAAAGCACCATGAGTGCTTAGCAGCCATAGAGGTTGTTTCTTCAGGGATCTGCCCTCATCAGAGTGGCTGTAAACAGGTATGGTATGTCTCAGATCGACAGTGCCAGCATCCCGCATAGCAAAAATTTCGTGGGTGGGGTGAATGCTTTCATAGCGCCTCCAAAATTCTTCTAGCTTCACCTCCATGCTTAGCAAATTTTCACAAGCACATAGCTGCCGAGGGAGACGCCCTGTATCCAACAAATATTTCACCCAAGTCGAAAATTTGATGTATGGAAAACTTTTGAAACGTTTGGCATCCATGAGGTCAACAGTGTCTATCTTGATAGGAGCCGTGAGGCCATGCTTCTCCAAAACCACATGGGCCCTTTGTTCAGCATCGCGTTCCCTAATGGAAGCAAACTCCTGCATTGCCCTAGTGGCATGCGGGTTTTCTTGCACCTCTGCAGCTGCCAGACCAACCACGTGGGCCATAGGCTCCTCAGCGTACCAAGGCAATGAGGTCAAGGAACATGTGGGATGCGGAGACATCCCAGGGGTCAGTTGGGGCAAGAGAAGTAAAGTGAGTGAAGGTTTGCAATTGCGCATGCTTAAACATAAAGCTGTGATGTGATACATGCCTCAAACTGAGACAAAAGCCGCTCTAACACCTTTTTCACTTCAAAGCACCCCGAAGCTTTTGAGGTTTGGCTATGATTGTTGCAATGGCCACTTAACCAATCCTTCTTGGTTGGTCGGCCCTGCCACCCGTCACATATAAAAAGAATGGCCCTGTAGGAGGGGTAGCCCTATTTAGAGCCCCTTCTCCCCCAGATTCATGTTGGTTCCTGCACCCAACATGACAGCTAAAATGGGATATGCACGCAGCTTCCAGCATATGAATTGAATCGACACTATGGGACTTTGAAACCACCCACATGGTATCAAATCCCATCTTCAAATAAGACACAAATCTTTGGGGGGGGGTTGAAGTAACACCAATTTTAGAAACACAAACCCTCACCCCTTTGCTCTCTCTGAACGCTGTGATTTGAGCTTTGGCATGTGCCAGAATTTTACCACACGTAAGAGATTTCTTAGGCGATGACCTCAGACAATGGTTGTGTAGGCCATACGGACGAACCGCTTCCCACTCAAACTGTTCAGATTCAAAGATTTCACCCGAAGCAGTGAGGGCGACAATCATCGTATCCTCAGGCAAAGATGTGTGAGCTGCAATTTCCATGGGTATTGGAGGACACACAAAGATGCAAATGGCAAATGCACCTACATGGAAACCCCAATGACCTCCATGGGTTAAGTGATAAGCCCCTTAACTTTTATTTAAAGTCATGGGTTAACACCATCAAATAAAATGTTTAGAGGTCATTGAGGCCCCAAGTAGATGCATGGATCATAACACCTTTCCATGGCCTACTTGCATGCCATGGCACTACTTCCCTTTTTGGTTCTTGAGGACAGGGAGACAAACCGCATGGTGGCCGGGGATCGCATCTAGTAAAGTACTCCATGTCAATGTCAGGGACCCCAACCCACATGGAAACATTCGTTTGCTCATTTACAGCGCCTTCCTGCCTAAGAAAGACAAAAGCATTCAAATTTATCAAATGGCATTGCAGTCTCCAAGTTTCAACCTTTTAACATCGCTATATCAGTCCCAAAATGAAACATGAAATAAGGCACTTGGGAGTTTTGAGGCATGGCCCAGTAGGCTCCAAGAAGCATGATGCCCGCTTTCCAGATGTGTGCTGAAGCAGCTCGTCAAACCACTCATCCATGGCTAGCGTTTGGCTAGTAAAGTGTCTCTGCTTTGCTAGGCACCTCCAAAAAATAAAATGCCTTAATATGCCCTCTTGGCTTTATACATTGCACATAGGCTCTTGCCTTCAACAGCTATTTTGTTCCATTAAGTTTACATGGATAGCCACTACAACATTCATTCCTAAGAAAAAATGATGGCTTGACTCGATGGTCCCATTTTAATTGTAAGCCAGACCCATGGCTGAGGGAACACGCATGAAGTTGGCCTTCCCAAGCCTGGCGCAGGAATGCTGACTGGGGCATGGGCCCCACGGGCTGCGAAGTTCGCAAGGTGCTGGAGGACACGCCCTGGTTGGTCATCACGGCGACCACCTGGCATGATGGGCAGGGTCTGCAAAAAATATATATAGTATCTGAGGATCTATGGGGCTACCAGTTGGATATTGGATATGCTGGGGTGTTAGAATATATAGTTGTAATTTGGTTCTTGACATCCACATAGCTGCAAGTATGTTTTTTCAGCAACATGTTCGCGGTTGAATCTCGTGGTATCCATCGGAAATGGCATCCATGTTGGATCCATCAGAGCACGTGCTATGCACGTGATAGCTACAATAGCTAAACCCCAAGAGTGAACAGAAATTGGGTCAAATCAACCCCATAAACTTTTCGACATGCCTTGACATTGAAGGCAATCCCACAACTCAAACAATTTCACATGGGATCCTACAGCTCGGCAACAGTCCCTGGCGTTGCTAGGCTGCCCGTCCCATGACTGCGCCCTTCCAGGATCACTTCCACAACATTTTCAGAACATTCCTGAGCGAGAAGGAGAGGTTAAGGGGACACAGTGTTGTTTTGAGGATGGAGATGTTTTGAACCCAGCACATTGCCCAATGTAAGGAGAGTGGCTTTGAAATTGATTTATATAAATAAAATCTAAGACATGCATCATAAATTATAAAAAAAATATTGTTCTATAATTTTGTGGTCCCAATTGAAGCCAAATATCTTAGCCGTTGCCTCAGCAGTGACCACTTTGGCACATGCACGCTGAGACTTCTTGATCTGTTCCTCCACTTTGCAAATCAACCTCAAACAAGAGACTTGTGAAGAAACAGAACGTTGCAAACTTATAGATTGGAGTTCCCAACCCCAGCATGATCATAATATATCATAATATCTCCAAACATGTTTTGATTTGTTTTATGCATCATCAGAGGGTATGACAACAAACAAACCAAAACAGAACAGTGGCCGAACCTGTTGGTTTTGGTTTGAACAGACATATGGAAACCCAACCAAATTTGTAGGCAGGAAACGCCTTTGCAGCCAGCTCAGAAAGTTTTCCATTCTGAAGCCCGCTAACTTCAGCCTTGGTCTGCTCCACTGCCTCAAACTCCGTCTCCAGGATCTGCATTGCGTGCTCCAAGTTCTGCTGGGACCTGAGCAAATGGTGAGGGAGACGAGAATGGGCAGGGTTGAGGATGTGGTCACCCTGAAATTCAAATAGGCAGTTGATAGCAATAAACATCAAATCTGAGTGAAACACTTGGTAACTCGGTCTTGGTGTGGGCTAGTCTCATCAGATGCAGCCATGGCTTCATCCAGTTGGCCCGACAAATCACTGAGCTTCTTGTTCTTGGAAAGCAAGGAGTCTCCAAACTTTTTGAGGGCAATATGCTCCTGATGGGCCATAAGTTGTTTTTTAGAAGAGTGGACTCATAGCCCCATAAGATTGTTTCTAAATATCATATTGAATTCAATTTGAACATACATAGTACATGTAAAACATGGTATGCATATATAACCCCAAACCGCAATTTAGAATATTCACTCCTGAACCCCCGTGACTGGCTCGGCATCATTTGGCTCATCATCATCATCGCTCTCATCTCGATGCTTTGGTGCCAAATCCTCCCGTGTCCTTTTGGGCTTAAGGCTCTTGAACTTCACTGGGTTTTTCACATCCTGACAGACGGGAAGAAACAATGAAATAACAGAGGGATACCACAAGGAAAGGGATTAACCCAAACTATATAGATGGAAACATCAAAACTACGAGACACTCAAGACCCCATAAGTAAAGATCAATACTGGAAGATAGGCACTGTAGGGGAATCCTTCCCAAACATGAAACATGTTTTCCGGCCTTGCACGACACCTTGACTTCTCTTTCCAAGTCCTCACTCACTTCATCGTCATCTTCATCAACATCCACATGGTACTTGCTGATGCTGCGGTTGTACTTGTCTTTCCTAAGTCCACGCAGTATGGGGAAATACGCAGGTAACAGGCTGTAGTTGAGATACAGTACCAACACTAGTTGCTACATGTGCGACCTTTCTTTAGGCATATTTTGACATGCCATATGCATAATATTAGTGCGCTGCACATGCTTTGCAAGAGAATAGGCTGAAATGATGGCCGACTCAATATGTCCAAGAAACCGGATGAGGCTCTCGTTCCCTTTCTTTTCACAGTACTTGACGACATCGTCGATGTACTTCCTAGGGAAGCAAGACAGGACAGAACGGGCAGGGTTAAACAAATGGTGGCTGCATGTATGCTGGGTAACGTAGACAGGACCATATTTTTGCAGGAATGGGGGAATGTATTGATGTAGTGACCATGGCATGGCACCATGTTTCAAAAAGCAATCAAGGTACTTCGACCAACCCAGCTTTGTTCGCATCTTCTCTTTTGTGTACCATCCTCGCTTCTTTGTGCGTGTAACCTTTGAAAGCTTTTCCCTTTGCCTTGTCAGTGTGGTGACAAACTTGTCCTGCCGAGTCTCAAAAAAAGAGAACATGTCATGTCCCATGAATGGTTTGTGCTACCAACCTCGAAAGAAAGGAAATCCAAGTGTTTGCCTACAAGCCTGACCAAGATCAGCTGATGGTTCACATGTGTTTCTCATATGTTCTTTTCTAAGTGGGACCAACTCTTGAACCTGGCTCGTACATCAAATACTTGCTATGTTTGTATCTTTGTTTGGTGCATCTGATCATCAAAAGATGCTATATGTAAATTTATGCGTGAATATATGCATGCCGCATTATATATATAAAGCACACATCATTGCTCTCTAAAGCAGGTCTTCCCCAGAGAGTTTTCCCGTCCTTGTCCCACCCACAGCTCTCAAGCTCATCACGCAATGCCATCCTTTCAGCACCACCTTTCTTCCAGCGCAAGTGCACATCCTCCGGAACATGACAACGTCCTGAGGGTTTGATTTCACACAGGCGTCTCAGCCTATTGTTTTTGGCTGCCTCTGAGCCAGGCTCATCCTCCTCAGACTCACCCCCAAACCCAGCACCAACATCGGTCTGAGGATACTCTGTATCTTCCTCATTGTCTTCCTCTTCCTCATCCACAGACTTCGAGGCGGGAGATGGAGCCCGGACCCGGCGTCCAGGTGGAGTGGCAGTTGGAGGGGACAACTTCTTGGCCTTTTTCTGTTTTGCCAGCTCATCCTTCAACTTTGCCAGTTCAGCCATCAAGTCCGCGTTGGTCTGCAAGTGGGAAGGAAGGAAAAGGACCCAAAGCTTTCCGAGGTAATTATATAAGAGAAACCATTGTCAATTAATATAATCAATGGGATTAAAATGCCAAGGTAGTTTATTGGGCTGCATCCCGATGAAAAGGTTTGAATGGCACATACTTTGTGGATGCCTTTGGGGCAGCACAGTTTTGTAAACTGTTGGGAAACCAATGCATAGTCATAAACATCGCCCACTGGTGTTGATCTGCATGTATCATTTGCACCAACTGTAAAAAAAAGGTTTGAGAACATCGTTTCAACATTTGAACTTTCAGTTTGGGTTTGGTTGCTTGTGCGCCTTCATTTTGTTTCAGCTGTTTAAGAAATTTGATTGCACAAATCATTTTGTGGTGATAACATCAACAGCCCACCATATTGGTATGCCAAGAGTTTCGCATAAATTTGTGGCATATTGTGGGACCTATTTTGTTTTTAAGGGTCACGTGAACATATGATTATTTTTTTTGTTGGGTGATGAACAGATTGAATAAAACCATTGGTCTCACATCAGCCATTCTGGTATACAATGTATAGTATATAACCCTTCAACTTCAATCAAAACTCGACACACCCCTCCCAAAGTGGACCTTGGCGAGTGCTGCAGCTTGATCAGGCTCTTCAACATTCGGTGTCTCAGCAGTCTTGCCGCGAAGGCGCTTGGATGGTGGCTGGGAGGCAGCAGAGGGTTCTTGCGTCCCCTTCACCACGGTATGTGGCACCACCTTACCTTTGGGAGTCTTTTTCTCAATGGTTTTCACTACACCAGTGGGAGCAGACTGAGGGGCCCCCGTAGGTTTCTTGGCCTTTGCTTTGGCTGTGGACCTCGCTTTAGGAACAGCAGGTGTCCGACGACCTGCAGCTAGAAGTTCTTCTTCGGTTGCCTTATCCAAAAGAAGGGGGAAAACCCATGGCCACCCACGTCAATGACAGGTAAATTGATCCAACTTGTATCAAGCATCTATTTCACCGGAATCTGAAATCATTAAATTGGATTCTTGTATTTGAACAACATAACATCAGCAATCGTATTCCTATATGGGACGGTCTCAGAATAGGGGATCCCAAAACCTAATTCTTGTCCATATGTCTACATGATTACTCTTAGGCTAGGCAATTTCCAGTCAAGGTGCTGGCTGGGTCTCTTCTGTTCCATCAGCCTGCAAAAGGACATGAAAAGATCAGGTTTTCAAAAAAAAAACGTTGGTACCCCATCTAGGCCAATGAAGATTAAACATCCTAGAGGTCCCCAGCTCCTGTTCTTGGTGCTTTTCTTTCAAAGCCTTGATCTGGTCTTCATACTCCTGGTATGGAAAAAGTGCCAGTCATGGCAGACCCCCTTCAAATCAAGATAATTCTGGTATGTCAAGAAAGTGCCAACACATGACTGACATAACAAACCACGGTATCCTTAATTTTCTGGGCGAACTCATCAGGCTCATCAGCTTCCCTCTTCACGGACATCAGCTTTTGGTGGCCTTTTTGTAGTTCAGAACAGCTATGGGACTTAGAAGGTAGAGATCGGACTTTCGGTGCCATTGCAGGCCTACTAAAGTCTGGCACCTACACCGACCGGGCCCTGGAACCGATCGGACCTGAAAGGGCTGTGGAAGGAACCTGTGGGCAAATGTAGCCAAATGAACTGGATATGCATTGATGGCCATACTGATCTATCATTGGCATTTCAACCCCACATGAAATGGTGGTAACTTCATCACCCCCAGCCAAGAACATCTCCCTGAAGGAATGAAAGGGTATGAAATGGTATAGTTTGGACATGTTGAATGTACGGGTTTTGTACGTATTTTTTGCGGGTTTTCATACGGGAAAATACGGCCTTTTACGGGAAAGTACGGTACTATGTACGGGTGTACGGGTTGGGTACGTACTTAGTACGTACTTAGTACGTATTCCTGAAATCCATGAGACATCTGGTAAAATGAACATAAATGAACCAAATTACACAACTGATGTTGATAATGAATTTACAATTGGATATCACTCTAGCTATAATCACAATTCTCCCATAGGCTATGACATTGAAGTGGGATTGTTTCCCTAAAGGCTACAGCAATCAGAAGAAACACATTCATTTTGTGACACCATCGCTTGGCCCTGTGCTTGCCACCAGGCTAAGAAGCCCTGAATTTTGAATTTCTACTTTGGCCACCCAAGTAGGTCAGTGGTAAAGCCCACTGGCAATATGTAATTTTGACCATTCTTCATTTTGAATTGGTCAGATAGTGCTAGGGAAAGATGACCGCCATGGTCCTAGATCCAACGCTTCATTTCCCCGTGCATAAGAAAGCACAGAGAACATTTGTCCATCTTCCCACAAATCACCATCCCATGAGAGGCTGTCAAAGAAATCCTGGGTCGCCACCGAAGCCAATTCCAAAGGAATTTCAGGCGGCTCAGAGCGAGACTGGATCAGGTGAGGGTAAAGTCTGACTAGCCGTAGTCCAAAATGAGGAGGATAAGTCCTGGGTTCAAAAGAGACACCATTAAGGGGACGAAATCCATTTATGTCTTTGTATTTTAATACGAATTCAACTTGATACAGTGGAATGGAATTTAAGATAGCCCACACATGAATATTCTAAATCAAAATATGGATGGTATAGTTGGGTGAGGGGTAGCCGCTGTGATGAGATTGATTGCACCCTATCACTACATGGGGGAGGAAAAATACTGGTTCCGATGGGGGATGTTGTTGACAACTACTCTATATACTTTTCCAACCCCAAATTCACTCAGCCCTGTACCCAGTGGAGCGAAGCTTGGAAGTGCCCGAGTATGCCTTACGGCCTTTTCGGTTGACTTTCACGGTGGCACTTTTGACGCCAATCTTGGCAATTTCCTTTCTTTGGGGTTTGGTCAAGGCCCCACGGTCTAATCCACCAATCTTTCTGCAGTTTGCCCAGCAAATATGCCTCTTGGGGGTGCAACCCATGTAATGCCCCATCCACCACCGGCAAACGTAGACCTGGCAGGGCTGGCCAAAGCAGGGATTTTCAGGCACCTAAGATTGTCACTGGTGAGATCATACCGTAGCTTTAGTTTGAGGAACCCAGATCTCACTAAATTCTAGTTGAATTTCCAATGAATTTGTTCATAATGATACGTCCCCAAAGATCCCTTTTGGGGACCTATCCAATCCAGACCATTCCCAATAGCCCAATAATATTTTAATTGCCAATGAAATTATGCATAGCGATAGGTCCCCACAAATACATTTTGGGGACCTATCCAATCAACCCTTTAAAAAAGAATCAAAGTTAGTTTGAAATTGTCATAAAATATCATAAGCATATAAACCTTCAATATTTTCCCAATTTTGTTGACCCTGCTTGTGGATGGAAACATATTTCTTTGCAACAAGACCCGTAGATGAGGTACTTCCCAACTCCATGTGATGAAAACCCCTGAACCAGATTTCTTCATTTTCAACAAAACCAACCTTGGTGAAGTGTCTAAGAATGCTCCGTAAACGTGGATGATACCATGCCAAACTGGAAATTGGCTGCTCCACCAACCATGCAGCTCCGACTGCCTGCAAGGCCATCAGCAACAGAGCCACCCTGAGCGGTCGAGGCGAGAAAGACATGGGCACCCCCAAATAATTAGTGGTGAATTCCCTTAAGTCAATGTACTATATATATGTCATAAGAATGGTATTATAAGTAACATTTGGTTGGAACCGTGCATTAATATTCATATTAACCATGTGCAGTTAATGTCAAAGCATCTATGGACACCCCAACCATAGATCTCCAAGGCTATCACCGATATCTATTGGCACTTTATTTTTGAATCATGGACGTGGGGGGCTCACATGTGTTGGCCCAGCAAATCCAATTGAAGGATCAAATTATATATAATCTGTTTGGGTCAAAATATGTTCTGAACTGGCCGGGTTATTTGATGATTTGGAAAAATAAAATATAGTTCCTGAATTTAAAACCTAGGGTCCGTGTGGCCAGGAGATTTCCAAGCCTCACGTGGGGACGTGATTCATCCCCAAGCGGCGCAAACATAGTCCGGCCGTGGGTTGCAGCATTTATGGACGCAAAGCTGCTACACAACAAACCTATTAAACATAGGCTCGAATCGAACTTCATGTTCAGGACAGACAGCAGCGCCAAACTTAGATGAGCAGTCGGAATGCTATGGCTAGTGGGTTCCAACATACCAAGGAAAGAAGGGGTCCCATAATCACAATGAAGTACAACAAAACACCAATGTTTTTCATATCGTTCACATGGTGAAATGAAAGGGGTCTTTGTGAATTAACCATCATTGGGTACCACTATCAAATGACGTATCTGGGTTCATGGAAAAAGGCCCCGAATACAGGTTTCTATATGTTCTCACATCATCACATATTTGATTACAACCCAGCAGAGTCAGCCAATACAATAGCTAATATATACCATTAAAATCATAAAGCATCTTACCTGGGCACCATGGATATATACCAATCCCCACTACAAACATGTCCCGGAAACAGGTGCAGACCATATGCAAAAACTAAGACACAGGAAACCACTGTCGGTGGTCAAGTCCATGTTATTCTGCTTGTTTGGTTCTGGCTCCCCAAACAAAATGTCAAATCTGGCAGTTGCCTTTCCCGACATGGCCATCGAATCGCAAACCCATCCACGTCCAGCGAAAAGTTCCACATAGTCATAAGCCTGGGCTGTGGGAAGCGACGCGTTGAACACCTCACTGATCATAATTGTTGGTGTTGCAACCGGGCCACCCCATCCAGTTGAAAATAGCTAAATATAGGTAGCAAACAATAACATCCTTACATTGCATTTTATGTAAAGAGACAACCCTGTAGCATTGTTGTGTCTAGCGTGGGTACATGTGACTACAGGGCCAAATCGTTATAGAGATTGGGGAAAAGTCCTGGGATATTGGCAATTTGTGGGTCTTTTCCAAAGAATGGGTTGCTACTCTAGATAGACAACAGGAACCACATTGAAAATTAAAGCCGTTGCTATGAGGGAAACTTCCCTTTGGCCTATATACTACCATTTTGTCAAACCTCAAGGTTATCAGAAATATATTTAAATAGGCTGATGTAAAATGGAACTGGAATAAGGCCAAACCCCCCAAGCCTCTAAAAAGACACCGACATTGGAGGAAGTGGCCAAAAGGATCGTCAGGCCCAACAGCACCTGCCCGTATCATGTGGGGAGATGAAAGATCAAATATAGAGGGCTGGGTAACATGGATAACGATAAGGTATTATTTTCTTTGTTTGACATGAATCATTGCTAAGCAAAAAACATGGTTCTACCAACCAACTGGAACCGTGTTTTTTCATATGCATGCACGCATCCAGGTTATATATGCACATATGGGATTATAAGATAAAATTTAGTGGGGATTCTTGAAGAGAACCCATTTCCCAAAACAAATGGGCCTTAGGTGCCCCCAGGAGGTGCATCCGTTTCAGCACCAAGTCCAGCTTGTCACAGGCTCTGCTCGGCATTGCCCCAGTCACACAAGCAGCGCAAACGGCAAGGAGCCCAAATATCTACGTGGGCAGTTAGTCTTGCGGTGGGCACATGCGCATGCGCATGCGTGGGCCAGTGTTAAAAAAATGGTTGATCCAACCCAAAAGTGTAAATGTTCTTTTCTGACAAAAACAATCGTTTCCATCCAGCCCATTCTAACTTCCATGCCTCATGGAGCCAAAAACAATGTGTCGACTTCACCACTTCATGAGTTTAATGGAATTTGAAACAGGCCTGCGATACGTTTTGAACTTGATTGGAAATCATCAGGAAGTAGGCGCCGTTTCCACCCCAATCCACGCACCATGCCTCTCGGCCCAGGGTGGCCTTGGAAGCTCGAAAGATCGGTGGGCAGTGCAAGACCCAAGTGGTACCAGGGTGAGGTTGGAATTTTAAACCCCAAAGTAATGCCTGATCTGGGGATATATCTGCATATGATTCAACTATAGTCCCCATTGGAATGATTATTGTCCATGTCAAATTCTTCAGGGGATGCACGCTTTGATTTGTTATTTCTTTTGATTTTGTGTTGGAATCGATGATGCCTGGCATCACCGCCTGGCACAAGTATAGCCACTACTTTACCATATAGTACACCCAAGATATCCCAAGATCATTTTTGGGGGGTGCCATAAAAAAACGACCGTGTTTGTTTGGTCCTTTTTAGAATGACCATCCCATGTGGTTGGACACAATGTGGGCAAGACCTACCCCTGAAAACCTTTTTGTCCGAATCTTCAGCCAAGAAATGATCCATTGCGCAGCCTACAGTTTTGGCGACAGTGGCCAAGTATCTTTACCCCACACCACACTGCTTCATACCCCCCATGCCCTCATGTAATGGTCCAAGACTTGAAGTTTGTTGTATGAACACATAACCGTGAAAAACACATCTACTGTTTGGAAAACATCTTCAGATTTCTGGGGCCTGGGTGGGAGATTCCCCACACAATGTGGTTAAAGGTCACTGCGACTTGTGCCATTCCTAGGTCGCTTTGCACTGTGTGCACACACACTTCCTAGCCATTACCTTTTGCAAATGATTTTCAATGTTGAAGGGGCCAACCAGTCTAAGGCCATGGGTCAATGATTCAAAAGTTGAAACCAACGTGGTTTCCCATTGGATTGTACGGGGATGCTGCTGGGTGCCAACCATATCCCAAGGGAATGCAAATCACAGAATCATGAAGTTTCAAGAACTTAGATATTGGTTTAGATATGTTCACCAATTTCGATTTCTCGGTCGTAATGAATCAGATAATGAATATCTCTATATGATCAGGAAGTAAGCATCCCAATGGCTGCACACCAGCTACCCGCGACCAGCACTTGAGGTATCACTGGTCCAGCACACCGGTCCTTCGAAGGTTCTCAACATAGGCCTTGGCCCCCGCCTGCGCCTCGGCCAAGATGTTCCCCTCGTGGACGCTCTTGTTCTTCCACTGCTGGTGGCAGAAGGTCCAGAAGTAATCCTGCAAAAGCTGGGATGGGATATGGTTTTAGGCTATAAAGAATAGTGTTGGGTATATGCGGGACCATTGAAATATTTTTGTGACCATATAAATTGCTTTCTAGATAGTGTTTTAAAATCTTAGACAAGTAGAATCCGATATACACAGGAATGAGGATAAACGTTTTCAAGACTTTGTAACTAACATGTTCCTGTGGTGGACCTGTAAAGGTTCATGAAGGCACAGGATAGCTGTGACTTTAATGATGCAAATAACAATTACTATATAGCGATCCTAATATTTGTTTTCGCTATTTGGCATTTTGATGGGGCCCGACAAGGATTCAACTGATGGTGATGGTGATGGTGAAAGCTCCTGAAACTAAAGTATGGTCACATACCCATAAATTAAAACCCATTGAAGCCACAAACCCACTTAGACAAAAGAAAAACGGTCCTCATGAGCACTGTATGACTCCAACAACGGCTTGACTTTCTGCTCAAAAGCCGACCGCAAAGAATCCCACTTGAGACTGGTGAACTGCCCAGAAGGTCGTCTGCGCTTGGCAAAGCACTTGTAAGCAACTTTCTCCTCCACAGGGCCATCCTTCTCTGGGGTGCAATCAAGGCCATCACCACAAGCTCGCTTGGCACTCTTCTTTGGCTTATCACTGGAGTCAGCAGGGATCTTGCCATCACCATTTTTCTTCTTCACGGTCTTTGCTTTTTTCGGTGGTGGGGCAGGTGGGTTGGACAGGTTCTCTGCAATCTCAGGCCCCATGTTCTCTGCGATCTCAGGCTCCATGTTCTCTGCGATCTCAGGCTCCATGTTTCCCTCCTCCTTTTGGGTCTCCTTGGGCTCGGTCTTTTTTCGACTCTGACTCTTGGCCTTTGCTTTCGCCTTGGCCTTAGCCACTGCCTTCGGCGTGGCCTTGGCCTTGGCCTTGGCCTTGGCCTTTGCCCTCGACTTGGCTTTCGCCTTGGGCTTTCTGGAAGGCTTGGACCCATCCTCCAAAGATCCCTCAGCACTGGCCACCTTCAAGGCAAATTGCGCACGGCGCAAGACCTGGGCAGGCAAGAGCCAAGGATCGACTGAAATATTAAAGAAGCAAGGGTCAGATTTGTCAACAAACAACTATGAGGAATTGATATACACATTGGGTCACATTGGTGGTAAAAGAGCATATCCAAGCAGTTAGTGAATGGCAAGTTGCAGGTGGGGTGCCAGCTTCAAGGTTGGGCTCTTCAGGCATGTCCTGGTTTAATCTTTCTGCCATGGATTGCATTTCCCCATCTGGCAAAACCAAGGTGTCCAAGCAGTCACCACCAAACGGGATGCTATCACAAACCATCACAGGGGCTCCCTTTTCTTCAGCTTTCAAAGACTTCAGCGCCATCCTTAGAAATGGAGCATGTCATGCATATTTAAATCTATTGAAGCAGGGAAAATTGTGCAATTACTTGTCGGTCCTCTTTTCAAACAGGAATCCCGAAAAAAAACTTACAGACTTTATCTTCGTAAACCCTTGTCAAGATATGCACTATCGGGGGTGATGGAAGTGATGAACCAATCAAGAAATATTGAAATTTCAAAGAAACCTTTGGTTGCTACGTACAAACTGTAACTTTGCAAATGAAAACCGGCTGCCATGCATGAATTTACAAGCTAGAGTCGTGGCAGCTTGGCGACGACGTAGTTCAACTACTTGGCGCTGCAACCATTCTAGATTCTGCATGTTGTCTCCATTTTTGTCAACTTCTTTGTTGGAGCTAGATGAGGGTCCCAAAATCTGGCCATCCCCCCGCTTGTCCTCCTTCTTGCCCATCTTCTTTTTCTTGAGTGCAGAGCGGGCATACGGGTTCGGATAAAGGTCCTCCTTCTTGTCCTCAACGATCTGACGCTCCATCTCCTTGTCCGCCTCTTGCTCATTGGTCGGTTCTTCCTTCTCCTCTTCATTCTCCTCTTCATCGGTCAGTTCTTCGTTCTCCTTGTTTTCCTCCCAAATGACATCAGGGGCCATGGAGGTGTCCTGGCTCAGCAAAAACTCAGAGTCCATCGTTTCCTTGGTTTCCTCTTCCTCATTCGTGGCAGCGATGGCTGCATCAGCCGCACGAAGAGCACATTCAGCAGCCGACATGGATCGAGCAAGGTTTTGGGAAGGCGATCCACTCACAGCCACATTGGAAGCAGAAATCGAATCCCCCCCTTCCTCTTCCGACGAAGGGATAGTAAGGGGCAATCCACCATCACCATCACCAGATTCCCCATCCTCCAAAGCAGAAGGACCAGTAGGGACATCAGCAGCTAGATCAGCTGGGTCCGCATCGGCCAAAGGTTGGGCTTCACCACTGCTCTCATCCTCTGTGTCCGTGAAGTCCGGGTCCTGACAATGGAAGTGGGCAAAATGCGGGCAGGAGAGTTCGATAACAGCCACCTAACATAAGGTATTATATGCATGCATGTAGATATTTCGAAAACTGTTCATAGAGATGCTTCGCTATAACTGCAAAAAAAAATCGATATGCATGCACGATCTTTGGCGATAATTTCTTTGGTGTTGGAGTTTGATTTTATAAAGGTTTATGAGATGGTAAAAACCAGTCCTCCCCAGAGAGCGCTGACATCAGCCTCCTGAAATTTCGAGATCGGGCCACCTGGCCTCTGGTACACTTCCTCTTCACCAATACACAGAACTTCTTACAGTACCAAGCATGGAGTTTGATCTGCGCACGATCTGGATTGATTGGGTTGACCAAGGTGTAGAGCTGCGAAATCCTAAGTGTTTTTGTCTATGGAGATGTGGGGAAATGAAAGCTGAAAAATAATCCCAATTATGTACTAATTTGTTGAACCAATTTAGTTCTGGAACCATATGGGTTGTAACAAAAATACATTAGTACGAGGCCACAGGTCAACCCTGATGTTTTTATAGGACACAGGGGCCCAACATAAAACTTTGTGAGATGGATGATGAATTAAACAAAATATGTTGAACACATGGGCAAGCCGCTCGGCTTCAAGGCTTGGAATGGAGCACATGCCCACATCACCACTCTCGGGGTTCACTAGCATCTTCAAAAGAGGGAGTAACACATCAACATGGTAGGCGGCACCTGTGGTGTTGGCCTCTAACTTCTTCCCACCAACGCTCTCTTCAAAGATGCCCCGGTGTTCTCGGACACGGTCCCTGATTGCCCGAACTTGTTCCCATTCAGCAGCCAACCCTTCAAGGCTGACATTTGTAGCCATGCTAGAATGTATGTATCGGGTCAGTCAGGTTTTCAGCACTGGTCCAAATGGCTTCAGAAGCAATATTAATTTAACCATGACTGTTCAAGTGTGGGCGCTATCCAGCAAAATGGTAGACAAGATAAACACATGTTGGATAAGATAAATACGAGTGCAATATGATGAAGTATGTGCCCATTTAAGACAATAAAACCTTGCTAGCGCAAATCATATCCCATTGGGTCATAAATCATAAATATTGGAATGGGCTAGGGCTAGGGATGCTGCATGACCTGGAATGGAAATTTTCAGTTTTGGGCATCTACCCTCTGGGCCCTTGGCACCACCTGATCTTATCCCATCAATCCGCTGAGGCCCTGGCTTGATAGCCAGAATCATCATCAGCGGTCACGTTGGGGCAGGTTGCGCAAAAAAAGTTCGCTGCAGGCGGTGCAGTAAGAGGCAGGGATTTTAAATGGATAATTTAGATAAATTTATGCCACCAGATCTTTATCCAAGTGGTGATTGTGGGCTATTCTGTTCTGATCCCATTGCAATTTGAGAATGCTGATTCAACAATAGGTAAAGATCATCTCGATTCACCTTGTCATAACCTTCATGTAGTAAAATATGATTGAATAATGTTGGGAAATGAGGTCCACCAGGGTCTATCTCCAAAGTACGGCCCTTTTAAGAAAATAGAGGATTTTATATAAATATCCCTTCTTTTTTGAAAGGCATGCAGTTCTAGAGGTCATTTGGGATACAGGTATGTACATATGTGTATATATATATATTTATATATATATATATATATATATCGATGTATTCTATGTCACTATGATGTTTTGCAAAAAGGGATCGGCAGGGTCCGCGTTCATGCAAATACATTCGAGCGGATCATGGCCCATGGCCAAAACAACACTGGCAGCTGCCTTTGCATCAGCTTCTGCTGGGGTTGTTGCCTAGGCTGTCAGTTGGAGGGCCAAATGCATCAATGATATCACTTCATCAGCATGCATCAGTTAGCATCATATTCTCATTGGTCGCAACCCATCAGCGATAACACCAGCAATCCTTTTGACTCGAACTTGCTTGTGCGAAGAAACTCTGCCTGTCTTAGTCCCTACAAGTACCTACATAACATATCAAAACAT
>Ga0126342_10008004_pt1 | contig 18903 bp, 20 predicted proteins | sample Cyp1metagenome_FD_92528 | JGI IMG/M metagenome (GOLD analysis project Ga0126342, IMG submission 92528) | Coral microbial communities from Lord Howe Island, Old Settlement Bay, Australia - Cyphastrea 1 metagenome | ecosystem: Host-associated > Invertebrates > Cnidaria > Coral ... | reverse complement strand
TTAATGTGCCAAATCATACACGAAACGCAATGAAAAACATGTTTTTTGTCATCCCAAAGTTAGTTTCAGACGCTGTCATCTTCAACACTGAAATGAATGAATGATATGTTAACAATGAATCCAGGATGATCTGTCAAAAAACCAACATGAAAATGCTTGTAAATTACTATTTCACAACCATCTGCAAAACCTTAGATCCAAGTTCCACAAAGACGTCATGTTCACCTTGCAGCAAAAGACGCGCGGGTTTCTATGGACGTGCAGCCTAAAAATACTTATAATATGTTGTGATGGGCACTAACCAACTATAACTGGGCTTGGTTACAAGGTGGGGCTCCCAGGTTTGTTTTGTTGGTTTAGTTGGTTTGCCCATGAAATCTTGTTCGATATATCTAGCAGAAACCTGAGAATTGAGCTAGTGAATTAAACCATAAATAAGTTATCCGTGGCCCCAGCTTGTATGAAATAGGGATTGCAATGGTTATACCTAATGGGTATTTGTGGATATGAAAAGCCAACTGATTATACAACCATATACAATCCAAAAATTCATATTATCCGATAATGAAATACTGTACCCATTGTAGCTTATACTGCCTATAGTTTATTGAATATGCTAATCCGCAACGGGATACGGGATACCTATCAACCAAGCTAGTTAGGATGGAATAGGGTATTTTTCATGGCTCAAGTGACCACATGGCTTTGTTTGAACATGGATGGGATACCCTCTGGTAAACTAACATCACTATTGAAAATGGCCCAGTCGAAATAGTTGATTTACCCATTAAAAACAGAGGTATCCCAAATTTGCAATTACAGTATTTGTATTTATATAAGCAAACAGAGGTATCCCTAATATAAGCGGTATTTATAGGTACAATGTGAGACCCCTCAGTTATAAGTTGGTTTATCAGCCCCAGTAACTATAGTTACAAGTGCCATAAACCATAGTTATTGGAGTTATTTGCATCAACTTAGATATCTTGGGGGCCTCACATTGTGGCTATGTTAAATTACCAGAGGCTATCCCAAATTTGCACTTTTGACTGGGATGAACTTTCCACATCGGTCAAACATTGGGTCCTTCAAAACAATACGGATGTTTCGAAAACCACGAGTACAGGACCCACCCAGTTGGTTTTTGTTCGTTTATGTTACCCCAGCGAAAAGTTTTTTTCGATTAATCTCCACCATAAATCCAATACTTAGATATTATATAGAAATAAAACAGTTCAATAAAGCAACAAAAACCAATTTCATACTTGGAAACCATTTATTCCCCTAGGTGAATCATCATTTTCCGATTTTCCGCCATGAAACTCCGCAACAAGGCCGGCTCGCAGTCAGGGGTACGACGTTCATGGCTCTGACCTTAGGTGAAAATTCTGGGTGAACTGAAATCGGCTGGTTGGTTCTAGTTGAAAATTCTACCCTCTGGTAATTTGACATAGCTATTGAAAATAGCCATTAATTTATAGTGGATTTATCCATTAAAAATGGTGATTTTCCATAGTTATGTTAGTTTACCAGAGGGTAACTATTAGAAATTTGGTGAACTAATAATTGGATTTGTTGAAATCTGTTAGATCAATTTCAAATGAGTTCACCAAATGAATGTAAAACAATGCCATTTTTACCACCCATGACTGGGAATGGTAAACATAGCACCTATTTATGGGGATTTGGGGGATGGTTTATGGCATTGTTTCACCCACATTATTAGAATTAGCAGCTGGTCAATCAAATTTCATTAGCTGGCTTTATGAGCTGGCTTATACCCTCTGGTAAACTAACATAACTATGGAAAACCACCATTTTTAATGTGTAAATCAACTATTTCTATGGTCATTTTCCATAGTTTTTTGTATGTTTACCAGAGGGTCACCAAATCAAATTCAAGTTCAAATTACTCACCCATAATAGTTGGTTAATCCATGGTGAAGCCGTTTTAAAACTACTAAGATAAGTTCCCAAATTGGTTAAGTACTTAGATACAATTCCACGAATGATCCAACATCTCGACTCATATAATTCTAATTCCCGTTTTATTTCGAATCGATTTATTTCACTTCATTCCCATTTTGATGGTTTACATGTCACTTTTGGGGTGTTTCTATCGGCATGGTCCAGCTGCAAAACGCCCCAAAAACGCCCAAAACGGCGATGGCTCAGGTTATAGCGGGCCGCCGCCAGCGATCTACATGGATTTCCGTGGGCCTCCGAAGCAGCCAGAGGAGCTGGAGATGCCATTGGCCGGGAATTTCAGGATATTCCCTTAATGTCAACCCCGGATGAGACGTCTCACCATGGTTTATGAAAATTAGGGGGTACTCCCCCAATAGTCATGATTTGATACTTTTTTATGGTACCTTCCCAATTAAATAGCCGTAAACGGGTTTATTAATCCAGGGTTAACATTACAGAAATAGGCCTGAGATATGCCTTTATATGGTTTATCTACCATAAACCCTGTTATATAGAAGTAGGATATATGGGAAGTACTAACTTCACCCATTTGGGAACTGTTGATGGGAGATAATGGGAGTTAAGTTGTACTTCCTAAGGAGTCAAGTTGTGTGAGCCAACCATGGGTTAATGGGTTACATAGGCCTGATATATATATATAGGCCTTATATATGGTAGGTATCCTAAAATAAGCATGATATATATATATAGGCCTTAAAACTTAAAATTATCAATGGGAATAAAAAAGGATCCAAGTTATGGAGGCTACGTGTTTACGTCCCATATGTTTGGCCATATGAATATTGTATACGAATTGTGCGGATATTCCTGAAAAAATATGCCGGCCTGATATATTTTTCGGCCTTTTTCCATGGCCCGGCTGAATGGGGGTGGTTTACCCCTGATCTTAGGGGATTCTTGGAGGAGTCAATCCCAATGTTCTGTGACCGCAATCTCCAGGGAAGTGACTTGAAATCTACACCAATTTCAGTTGTGGACTTTTTAAAGTATTAAAGTTGACTTAATTAATGGTCACCTTCAGAATACTTTAATAAAGTATATAAACAATCCACCTTTTAAAGTGTTTTTTTTTTTAAGGTCAAAATTTTCAGTTGGAGAATTGGCAACAATGTTCAACATGGGTGCGTCTCTACATGGGGTTGATCCCCCCAGATGGCAACATCTATAGGACCGATGATAAACATCATGGAATCGGGGAATATCATGGGATATCTACCTATTTTTCTGAACGGACACACCCTTTTTTCTCTACCAAAATTACTTAACTCATCAATTCACTTCAAAATTCTTCATCATTTTCCATTGGACACTTGGAAATCACCCACTCTGACAGCGGTGAGTGCTTTCGCGGAGTGGGTCACATACGGCTGATCCCAGTAAAACATCGAAAAACGGAGGTTTTTTAAACACTGGATGGGTCTGGATGGAGAATTTTCCATAATTCTGAGACACCCCCCATGGTTTACTCGCATTTTGCTTGTTGAAATTGCAGGTTCGGGGTACAAAACCATTCTAAGTGACCTCTAAATTCCTTGGTTTGAGCTCACTTAACCAATCGAATGATCACTGTCTGACCCCAAAATAGTCACCTTGAAGTGCTACAAGGTGTTATGTTTGTCGGTTTATCAACTAAGTATCTAATTCGAATCTATAGTTGCCCTCTGGTAAACAAACATAGCTATGGAAAATCACCATTTCTGATGGGTAAATCAACTATTTCGACTGGGCCATTTTCCAGTTCGCAAACTGTTAGTTTACCAGAGGGTATCTTCCATAGTTACCATAGTTAAGCCACTCACCTCGATAGGCTAATTCTCCATGAACTGAACGGTGTTGCTGAAACAGGACTACGATGGGCCGGATGATGTGACGATGGCATTCTACAACACCTGTACCTCGGACCTAATGCTGACGAACCCCGCATGGCTACCCTCTGGTAAACCAACAGTTTGCGAACTGGAAAATCACCATCTTTAATGGGTAAATAAACTATAAACGGGCCATTTTCAAGAGCAAACTGTCAAATGACCAGAGAACGGTTTCAGGTGGTTCTTTTCAGAGCCACAATCCCGGAACCCCAATGTCAAACAGCATGTTTTTTCGTAAGTAGGGGAATTACACGAATTTATTCGGGACCATGATGTATGTATTATGGGGGTGTTTTAATGAACCTGGGGGATTGGATTATGTAGAAGCATGATTGCGACATTCTGGTTTGTTGATGTTGGTTGTATTATTCATCTTATTTTCAGCCACATGGAGGTTTCGAAAAAAAATGGGGCGTACCCCAGTTGTCAAGTCATGGATGACCATGACTTAGTTTTGAACTCTCATGGTGATTTGGGGATCCCTCATTTCGAGAAACCCTGGAATATCCGGACTGAAGATCCTCTATCCCATAGGATCCATGGTGCTGATATATATGGTAACATGGATCCCATCAATATACCCCCTTTATGTTAGCATATATACCAGCACCATGAATCCTATGGGTATGATTCATGACGTGGATCCTGAATCCATTGGTTCTCTAGATATCCTGGTCCCAATCTATGGCTGCAGCTTTTTGGAAAATCACTATATGTCTAAAAGACAAATCAACCATAAATATCTATAGATATCCATTTTCTATAGCTATATTCAATCATCAAAGTTCTTTGTTTTGTTTTGTTTTGTTGGTGCCTTTTTTTGGCATCTCTTTTGTCGGCCCAACAAAAATGGCCAATTCTAGATGGACTCGGTAGGAAGAATCTTTCAAGCCAGCAGCTTTCCTGTATCTCCCAGAATTTTGTATATTTGTTTCCATTGTTTTGTTTTTTGATAAATATATATACTGGTTGGTGGTTTGGAACATGAATTTTATTTTTCCATATATTGAGAATAATCATCCCAACTGACTTTCATATTTTTCAGAGGGGTAGGTCAACCACCAACCAGTATAGAATGTATAGATACACACATTTGTTAAAACAGGTTTCACCCCTTCTTTGTGATGGTTAAAACCAAGGTTCGCAAGGTCAATTTTCCCCAAACCAATCCACAATCCATCGAACATCACGCTTTTCCTAGGCGAGTATCGCCTATTTTAGATGGTTAAATCATGTTAAATCATGTTAAATCATGCTAAATCATGCTAAATCATGTTAAATCCAGATTTTTCTTGGTTTGGCTTCTCTCTTTTAGTAAAGGGCGAGAAATCGCCAAGGTCCATACGCATGTCGTAGCAGCCAGAGCTCCTCTAACGGCTGGATGAGTCTGGCTCGGGGAACCCAGGGCGATGAAAGGGGCTGGTTGTAGATACTATCGGGAGATATTGGGATATAACCAGTGATATTTCTGCAGTTTATTGGTTTCTGATAGATATATGTAGATATGCCTATAGATGGTTGGTGGTGACTGGAACCATGGAATTTTATGACTTTCCATTCTGTTGGGAAGAATAATCCCAACTGACGAACTCATATTTTTCAGAGGGGTAGGTCAACCACCAACCAGAAGTGATATTTCCGTTGAAAATCCGGTAAACTTGAGATTTTTAGTTCATTTTTGAGTTCATAACTCCGTAAGTCCATTGAAATGAGTGAACTTTGGGAGCACTTACAAATGTGGTGCCTCAGTTCCAAGTGGGTTTACAATCCCACTTACACTCTGGTAAACTAACACTTTGCGAACTGGAAAATCCCCATTTTTGATAGATAAATCAACTATTTAGACTGGGCCATTTTCAATAGCAAACTGTTAGTTTACCAGAAGGTAATCCATAAATCCAATAGCAAACTGCAACTTTCGACTGGGCCATTTTCAAGTTCGCAAACTGTAACAAAAATTACTAGAGGGTATGTTTGATATGGTTAACTATATATATATTGTTAGTTGAACCATAGTAACCATAGTTTTAACAAATTACCAGAATCTGGCTATCTCTATCACCTATTTCAACATCGCCCCGCGTCCGTGAGCCTCACCATCGCCCCGCGGCGGCCGGTGCCCGCGGAGGCTGTCACGGGCGCGTTACCTGGAGAACAGCCCGGCAAGGCTGGTGCCGCACTTCCCAAGGGTGGCGCCACGGTGTCTCGTCAGAAACCGGCAAGGGCGGGCGTAGACAAGGGGATCTCCGCTCTACTGATGTCCAAAGTTGGTTACATAAAGCCTGGTCGGTGGTGACTGGAATATGGTTAATACTGATTAATGATGGTGAATAAGGGTGTTATATGATGGTTATATGATGGTTAATGTCTGGTTGGTGGTGACTGGAACCATGGAATGGATTCTGACTTTCTCAGTTGGGAATGGAATTTCATCATCCCAACTGACTTTCACTCCATCATTTTTCAGAGGGGTAGGTTGAAACCACCAACCAGATAATTAATCATCAACCATCATTAACCATCATTAATCACCATTAACCACCATTAATCACCATTAACCAAGTAGGTCAACCAAGTTCGTAACGCAGTAGGTGGCTCAACCACCAACCAGTTACGAACTATTCAGATCATCTGAATAACTCTTGAATCATGTCCAAGGTTAGAACTACTAGGTATTCAGATTGATCATCTGAATATTTACCATCTGGTAAACTAACATAACTATGGAAAGATCCACCATGTTTAATGGGAAAACCATCTATAAATGGGTCATTTTCCGTGGCTATGTTAAATAACCAGAGGGTAACGATTGAATAACTATGGAATAATCCCATCTATTCTCTTCAAAAGGCAATCTGATGTAATCATTCCCAAGAACTCAGATTTATTCCCATCATCAACCCTTTCGCAATCGCGAACAACGAGGTGTTGGCTCTTCCGCCGGGGGAGCTCGGGCGATTTTTTGTTTTTTTGAGCCACACTTAAAAGATGGGCCATAGCAAAATGCGGATGAAACCGTCAAAAAGTGGGAGAAGTTTATCGTGATATAAGTATAATATGGGATATGGGATTTTCATGGGATATATACAAATATATAAATATATAAATATATAAACACATACAATATATATATATATATACATACACATATGTATGTAAGAGATATTATAATACGATATATGTGATATATTGTGATATAACCAAAAATGGGATATGATATTGGAAAACAATGGGGATAGAACACAGGACCAATCCAGATATTTAAAGTTGAATAAGTACAACCTTGAAGTTTCAATTTTGGGATGGTGATGCCCTAGTCGATCTACCATTTGCGATCGGAAGGCTTCACTCAAATACCCACTGATATGGCTACCAAAGCGCGGTGATCACATTTCCCATCTTTCTTCTCCATCAAAATCATTACCATCTGGCAAACTAACAGTTTGCTGTTGAAAATGACCCATTTATAGTTGATTTACCAATTAGAAATGGTGATTTTCCATAGCAAAGTGTTAGTTTGCCAGAGGATAGTTTTATAATATTTACTACAAGTCTCATCCTTTTTTCCATAAAAAAAAACTATAGAGATATGGAGGAAACTCCTAAAATGGGTACCACAAAAATCATCGAAGTCATAAGACATGTTTTTCATGTTGAAAGCAATGGTTTTGGGGATTCCCCCATGTTAAGAAACCCTCATTTGGTTGGTGGTGACTGGAACCATGGAATTTTATGACTTTCCATTCAGTTGGGAATGGAATAATCATCCCAACTGACGAACTCAATCATTTTTCAGGGGGGTAGGTCAACCACCAATTAGTCATATGTTTCAGGTGCCAAACTTTGATTTTTGAGTCAAGATCAGGTCCCTTCAGAAGATTCAGGACATGCTCGACAGACGTTCCAACACCGGGGTGCGACAGGGTTGGGAACTGGGAACCTATAGTGATCCCTCGCCCTTTTCGTATGAAATTCATCCAAGAAAACATTACCCTCTGGTTATTTAACATAGCCATGGAAAATGGCCCATAGAAATAGATGGTTTACCGTTCTTAAAAATGGTGGATCTTTCCATTTAGCTATGTTAGTCATAACCAGATGCTAAAAATGAATGATTCATAAAGGGTTTTAGAATGTTTGAGATCTATGAATTGGGGTTCCATGAAAGTTGGGTGATTTGTCCCATCAAATGTGACGATCCTGCCATGTTTTTCGTGGCCATCTTACTGGGATGGCCAGGGGCTCGTGCAACGTGACCTCACCCACCAAATGGATTGGGCCCTCTGTGTATTTGGAAAAAAAAACACATCATTTATACAATGTGGGGCCCCCTACAGGGTGGGGCCCCCAAGATAGCTAAGTTGGTTTATAAGTGGTTTAACAATGGTTTATGGTAGATATAACTATAGTTAATGGAGGTTATAATGGTTTATAAACCAACTTATAACTGGAGGGCCCCATCCTGTAGTTATAAGTTTGTTAACAAAAGCCCCAGTGACTAGTTCGTTATTTGCGTACCATAAACCAGTTCGTGACATTGGAGTTATGTTCACCAACTTAGATGTCGAACGGGGGCCTCACATTGTAGGAGTTTAACCATCATCTAAAAGTATTTATAGTTGGCTTTAACAGTTAACATGCTTTAACCATCATGAGTCCCATGCAACTCGACCGTATAGCTTCATCATTGACGCCCTAGATACAATATCAACCCATATCAATTCATATCATAGAATCATTTCGTTCGGGCGTTCATCACAGTCTGAGAACTAACACGTTTTATTTCATCAACACATCGCGTGGTGTCAAACATTACCCTCTGGTGAACTAACATAGCAATGGAAAATCACCATTTTTAATGGGACAATCCACTATTTCTATGGCCATTTTCAATTGCTATGTTAGTTCACCAGAGGGTAAAAAATCCAGTCGGGACCCAGTGTCAACTCGACGAAAACGACGAAAACGCTCCAGGTAGAGTTGAATATCAAGTCCTTAGGCAACTTTGGCATCAACTGTTCCTCCGCCCAGGGGATGACGACTGAGAGTTGAAAAAGGTGATGTGGTATGATAGATATTTTTACTAAGGATTTCAGGAATGAATCATGGATATTCATGGATATTCATGGATATTCATGGATATTCATGGATATTCATGGATATTCATGGATATTCATGGATATTGATATTCATGGATATTCATGGATATTCATGGATATTGATATTCATGGATATTCATGGATATTCATGGATATTCATGGATATTCATGGATGTGATATCCATGGAATTGCGGTTACCCTAAACGGTTTCAGCTAATAGCGGGTAGCGGAAAATCCCCTACAGTCGTTCGATGCGAATTTTTCGTTGATTTGACGGATCGCCATGCTTTTGCTGTAGCTTGACACCAGAGGGTGAAGTTCGGTGGGGTTTAGATGGGGATATACTAGGGATGTGAGGCCCCCAAACGATAGCGTTCAGTTGGGGTTCACATAACTCCAATGTCACTATGGTTTATGGTACTTAACTATAGTTAATGGGGCTTATAAACCAACTTATAACTGGGGGGCCCCACCTTGTAGGGATGTATGATAGTACGGTATAGTTTTTTTCCCTCTGGTAAACATACAAAAAACTATGGACAATCCCTAAAATAAATGGAGCTTTCTGGGAAAATCATCTATTTCTATGGGCCGTTTGCCATGGCGAACTGTTAGTCATTACCAAGGGTAGCGGATCTGATTCATAATATGATAACATATGGAGGTAGCATGGATACAATTAACCGTCAATGAATAAGAAGTACAGGAAGGACCCTGGAAACTATAAGCAAGTTGGTTCATGTAAGTAGGCGAACTGCAATTTCTGATGGAGGTTAATCTACAGTTAGATGGGGCGATCAATCGACTTCTTAAAACTGAAAACAAGGTATCCACCAAATGACCATTTTAATGGCCCTGGTAATTGCAAGGCGTAAACCAGCCTGACATGAAACAACAAGACGCATCACCTTTTTTGGGGCTTATCTCTTGGGTAGAAACAACAAAGGCATCACCTCTTTTTTTGGTTCAGGACCGGTCACTACCCCACACTGAATTGTTTCCTGTCCCACCAAAAAACAGAAAACAATGTATGTGGGTATGGGTCAAAATTAGGTACCCCAAAATTATGGATGGTTAATACATGTTAATACTAAACTAGACTAACAAAAAAGTGGTCCCCTAGGTCTTCCATTTTGACCCACATCCATGTATGTATATATATATATTAGAACCACGTCAAATCCCCAAACAAGTCACCCAATCTGTTGATCCTACTCGCGTATTTTTGGTAGTACCAGTAATGTTCAGTCCCAAAGTCATCAAAGAAACACAACCGACAATTTGCCCCCAAAAAATTGGGACCCCCCCAGTTACCGAGGCGAAGAGATTCATGGCAACTGGACAGAGATCATGGAGAAGTTTCAGTTGACCGTCTTCCCGGGAGCCCCCAGTGAGGTGCCGCATGAAACGCCGAAACGACGGTCAGACGTTCGGCCTTCGGAACCGTGGATGGATGTTTTATGGAATAAATCACCGGTACCCTCTGGTAATTTAACATAGCTATGGAAAATCACAATTTTTAATGGGAAAATCCACTATATATGGTCATTTTCAATAGCTATGTTAAATTACCAGAGGGTAAATCACCGGTAAACTGTGACTTTTTACGAACTGGAAAGATAAACTGCATGTTTAAGAACGGTAAATCAACTATCAATGGGTAAATCAACTCATATTCACCAACCATAAGTTGAAAAAAACCAAGTGAAAATCGGGTTTAGAAACCATCCCATGGTTAATGGAATTGATGTTAATTGGATTTAGATATGGTTATATATAACTATGATTACTATAGTTCAACGAATAGCTACCATCTGGTAAACTGTTACATAACTATGGAAAGTTCCACCATTTTTAAGAACGGTAAATCAACTATTTCTATGGCCATTTTCAAGTTCGCAAACTGTTAAATTACCAGAGGATATAAAAAATAGAGAAAAATAGGGAATTTGCCAATGATCTCTCATGTTTTTGAAGCCAGATCTGGAGAATTTTTGGAGTTTCTGGTGTTTTTTTCTCATTGCAACTTTTCAAAACAACATCTGGGGAGAGAACTCCCCATGATTGGAAAGTCATCTTCCTACCAAAGAAGACGGCAGGGTCGTCATGTGAAAAAAGGATGGATGGCATTGGAAGATTTACTAAGGTTACCCTCTGGTAAACTAACATAACTATGGAAAATCACTATTTTTAATGGGAAAATCCACTATTTCGACTGGGCCATTTTCAATAGCTATGTTAAATTACCAGAGGTTAACTTACACAATTTCAGGGATGGCGTGAATCATGAATCCCTTCCCCGGTTCATATGAAACACCCCTGGCCACGAAACCTTGGTTTAGCAGGGAGATTTCCACCTTTTTTTGGGGGGACCATGCTTTTTTGGGGGGGTGAAAAACTCACCTTGGTGGGAGATTTCCCTTTTGGATGCACATCGTCCAATGGGCTGACCTTTGGCGCTTTGGGTTGGTGATTTTGGGTTGAACCAATCCACCTTTTTGTGACAAAATATCAGGCAGTCCTTTGTTTCAAAGATGTTTCCTTGAAAGGCACGACTGCCAAGGACTTCTTGGCGATTTCTTCATTATTCATGCTCAAACATATCACATTTTGATCGTTTTTTTCATCCCAAATCTTGATCATTGACATATTTACATTGCTCAACCCGCTGAAAAAACTGCATTTTTCATAGGTAAAATTCTACTCCCCTGTTTTGCACAGATTGATTCATAGGTCGTACAGGCACCAACTGGTACCAGTTGCGATGTTGGGTATGCACTCAAGGCCTGGTATGTTTAAATTTGAGATGAAATCGTTTATTTCCATAGTGAAATACTTCAATTCCCTCATTTTCCATGGTAAAATCCTGAAGTTCCCCATTTTTCCGTAGGTTTTCAAACATCCGACAAAAAAGCCGAACATGTTCCCAATTTTTTCCAATTTTCCATGGTAAAATCCCACCAAAATTTCCCATTTTTTTCCAATTTTCCATGGTAAAATCCCACCAAAATTTCCCATTTTTTTCCAATTTTCCATGGTAAAATCCCACCAAAATTTCCCATTTTTTTCCAATTTTCCATGGTAAAATCCCACCAACATTTCCCATGTTTTTCCAATTTTCCATGGTAAAATTCCCCAAATTTTCCAATTTTGACCCAATTTTCCATGGTAAAATTCCACCAAAAATCACCATTTTTTCCATCCGTACATCGCCAGGCGATGTACGCTTTGGCATCCGTGGCCCGATCCACTCTGGTGCCCAAGGGCAGCTTCGTGGTCTCCGAGGGGGAGACTGGCGAGGTTGGAGGGGGGAAAAGCAGGGGAAAAACCATGGGAAAACCATGCCCAGATGCTCCATGTATGGAATATTTACCTACATTTGGGCCATTTTTGGGGTAAATGTAGTTAAATATTCCATACATTGAGCATCTGGGATGGGAAAACCTGGGAAAAGCCATAGAAAAATGGGAAAATCCATGGAAATCCGTGGGAAAAGCCATGGAAATCCATGGGAAAAGCCATGGAACATCATGATGAAGAACTATATTTGGTTGGTGGTGACTGGAACCATGGAATGGATTATGACTTTCCAGAAACAGTTGGGAATAGCAACTCCAACTGATGAACTCCATCATTTTTCAGAGGGATTTAATGGTGAAACGATGTTTGAATATGTTTGAATCATTTGCAGGCCAACTAACGAAGAAATGCGGACCAATTAAGATACCTCTGTTGATGGGTTATTTAATATATCTAATGGGGATTTAATAAGATAGTATCATTGATAATGGTGATTGATTGGTTAAGAACTACGGAGTTTTACTATGGTAAACCATGGTAAACCCACTACCACAACAAACTATCACCAATTATATGCTGGTTGGTGGTTTCAAACATTTTTATTTTCCATAATATATGGGATAATCCTTCCCATTGACTTTCATATTTTTCAAGATGGTTGAAACCACCAACCAGTATGGGATATCACCACATCATGGAATTGAATGGGACATAATCACCTATAATGACTTCCTAAACCCTGGGCTCAGGATGCAGACGCTCTGGTGCTGCTGGTCAGTGGTGTGGCATCGGTGCTAAAGAAGGCGCCAGAACGCCAGGGTGAGGTCGCCATGGTCCCCGATCGTTGCGGATGTTGTGCTGCCAATGGTTCTGCTGTCACACATCAGAGCGATGAAACAAAGTGGTCTGATCAGAAAAGGGCAGGCAACATACCCTCTGGTAATTTAACATAGCTATTGAAAATTGCCATTTATAGTGGATTTACCCATTGAAAATGGTGGATCTTTCCATAGTTTTTTGTATGTTTACCAGAGGGTAACTTCTAAATGATCATACTCATCAGATTTCTCAAGTTCATGATTTATTGTTTTTGACTAGATAAAGTCCAGACATTTTCTGAGCTTCCACCTATGTCTCTTCTGACCTTCAGGATGGCCCCCCCCCCCCAGTGATGTTAGTTGGTCTATAAACCATTATAACATATTGTAACCCCCATTAACTAGTTCGTTATATAGTTATATCTACCATTAAAACCATGGTTTATTCAACCACTGAATATTAATCACCATTAACGATAGTTATATCTACCATAAACCATTGAATTCAACCACTTATGTTCACCAACTGAAAGCTATGAGCTCGCTCGACTGGGGGCCCCAGCCTGTTGCTTCTTTCATCCCAGTAGACCTCGGATCCTCGGCAGGTTCGAGTGGAAGATCACGTGCTGGAGCAACAGGCGTTGGCAGCGCTGACCGTGGGCCAGACGCAGACCTGACCGAAGATGGCCAGGACATCCCAACATCCCATAGTTTCGGTATCCTGTTGGTGAATTAACTATGGCTTGTGGATGTTTATGATAGATATATATATATAAGTATATATGTATACTATAGCTGGTTGGTTAACCTCCATTTAACATGGCTAACCTGGCAATAATGTCCTTTTGGTAAAAAATAGAGGAGTGTACACCCTATGGATCCAGTTGTACCTTCTGAAAGGAAGTGGGACTGGGGGTATAATTTACATTAATTTACTATTTTATTTAAGGAGGGTTATATAAGTACCTTCTCAGACAGTGGCCATGGATCCATAGGCCATAAATTCAATGGATTTGTTTTGTTGGGAACATTTTAACCGGAAAACCCCATGATTATTTCATGGCAAAATCTATGGTTTTCGGTTAAGATTTTCCCAACAAAAAACAATCCAGTGATAAATCCAATAGTATTTGTTGTTCTCGAAATATCTTTGTTGCTATGAAATTATGATGCACGTAGGATGATGTGGGGGTACAGAAGTTTGACCTATGCCAACGCCCAACAAAATGCAAGACTTCGCAGATCAGTTTCTAGCTTTCAGGGTGAATTGTCTAAATGCAAAATCCTTGAACCCTAAAATGGTTTCCATGGGAAACTCCTATTTTTTAGGCCTATGTTTCAGGGAATATCCCCACAAAATATGGCCTTATATGGTACAGTACCTCCATTTTAGGATCCTGGAATTCCCATTGATGATATGTAGAAACAAATCCAAGAAAGGTTGCGTTTAAAGCAGCACCTCTAAACCAATCTTAGTTGATCATATCATGTTTTTTTTTTTTAAATGTTGGCACTTCAATCTCTATCAGTGTTTCCACCGTCCTTGGTGGTGATTCTCCATCTTTCATATTGGTAATACACCTTCTACCTTCTGGTAACGAAAATCAGGTAGCGAACTGCAGAACAACAATTTTTGAGTTTGGTAAATCATCACTAAGCGTATACTGGTTGGTGGTTTCAAACATTTGTTATTTTCCATAATAATATGGGATACCCTCTGGTAAATTAGCATAGACCCTGGCAGATAGGGTTGGAAGATTAGTTTCCATTAAAACTAGGCTATTTTCAGGGTCTATGTTAATTTACCAGAGGGTAATCCTTCCCATTGACTTTCATATTTTTCAAGATGGTTATTGCACCACCAACCAGTATACATCATCGAGCTAAATGGGTCACCTATACCATAGCCATCGGCAAATAGGATCCCAAGGTGAACAAGAACCTTGCGAAGTTGGTGATTTTTTGGGAAGACAATGCTATCCTCAAAACAGATCTCTATCCTCAACTATCCAATGAACATGCCAAGGCCATGTTAGTTGAGATAGTTGCGGGGCGTTTAGGAAGTTTAGGGATGACGATAGCCTCCGAAAAGAAGAAAAACCACACACCACCTGGACCGCCACGCAGACTGTGGGGCGTTTGCGTGGTGGCGCAATCATTGGAGACATCAGTGGGGCAGCTCTGGCAGGGTCAGTCATCTGGAAACTTGTGCTGATCCGTCGATTTGTTTGTTTTTTTTTGTGAAAATACATATATAAATATACCCGAAATCTTCATTTATCTTGTTGATGTTTATCAGCATGCTGTCTATTAACTTGGACATGTCGGAAGCTACGCCCCATTTTCAGACAAGCCCATTTGGAGGTTTTGTCCATTTTTGTCCAGAATTGCTGGGGAAAAAACCCAACACGGTCCAGAAATGGGGGTGGCCTACCAAAAATCATTAAAAAATACGAGGGGAACAAGCTTTGATCAAGACTTGGACGGTGCTTGGCGTGCTTTTCCCGTGTTTTTTTTGGGAAAAAAACATTGGAACATCCACCAAGCAGAGGGGAATCACTCCAGGGTACTATAGGCATATCTACATTTATCTACCAGAAACCAATAAACTTCAATAAACTTCATATATCAATGGTTATATCCCAAGATATCCCAATAATATTTATTTCAATAATGTGGGTAAAACAATGGCCAGTTGATTTGTTGAGCCTTTTTTTTCGTGGCCACGGGCCGATGCACGCGGGCTGGGGATGGCTTCCACTTCACTGGAAGGATCCCATCGTGGATTATCTTCCACAGATCCTATCTGATTCGTCATAAGAGCATGGTCAGTAACTCCCCATTAATTGATAGGTTTATATATAGATTTATGATTTATCCAACAATATATCAGTTATATTGATAGGTTTTTATCCAACAATATATCAGTTATATTGATAGATGTATATAGATTATTAATTCCGGAAAATTTAGATTGATATCCTCGTGAGTTATATCAGTTTATCCGACAAATCCCATATGAATAAGTGATATAACTGCAAAGTGGGCCCCCGTTTACGATAGCGTTCAGTTGGGGTTCACATAACTCCAATGTCACTATGGTTTATGGTACCTATAACTATAGTTACTATTGAACATTGCCATTTATAGATATTTATAGTGGATTTGGCCATTGAAAATAGTGGATCATGGGGTTTATGAAAACCATCGTTACATCACTGGGGGGGCCCATATAACTGGGTGATTGTACTGCGGAATTCCATCCCCCGATTTAAATGTACCAACAGGCGGTCAGCCCGAATGATTTTTTCTACAGGGGTGGTGCCCCAGTTCGTGAATGCTAAGTTAGTTGGTCAACAGAACTCCAATTTCACTAGGGTTGAACTGCTAGAGATAGCTATAGTTGGTTTTATAACTAGTCACCTAGGTGAATTATATATATATATTATAGTTTTATGGATATTTATGGTAGACACGCCTACAATGTGGGTAAAACAATGCCATAAACCTTCCCAGTCATGGACGGTTTATGCCATTGTTTTACCCACATTATTGAAATAGATACTATTGGGATATATTGGGATATGACCATTGATATATGAAGTTTATTAGTTTCTAGTAGATAAATGTAGATATGCCTATAGTACCCTCTGGTAAACTAACATAGCTATGGCAAATCACCATCTTTAGTAGGTAAATCAACTATAAATGGGCCATTTTCAATAGCTATGTTAAATTACCAGATGATAATTTGTTGCAGTTTGCTATTGAAAATGGCCATTGAAATAGTGGATTTACCCATTGAAAATAGTGGATTTTTCCAGTTCGTTATGTGACAATTTTTATTTTTCAGAGGGGTTGAAACCACCAACCAGCTATAGTCCCTATGGATCCAAACACTGTCTGAGAAGGTACGGCTAACCCTCCAAATTATAGTAAATTATACCCCAGTCCCACTTCCTTTCAGAAGGTACGACTGGATCCATAGGGAGTATTCATGGCCTTTCTATGATGATAGATGGTATACAAAACTGGCCCCTCTATTTTTTTTACCAAAAGGACATTATTGGTTCTATCAATGTTGGTCAAAAAATGGTTATGTAACAGTTATTTTCAATAGCTATGTAACAAATTACCAGAGGGTATTCATGGCCTTTCTAACCATTAACACCACGTTAGTCACGGGCCACGGCCACAGGTCTCATCGGCGCCTCCATGCCTCGACCGGCCACGGTGCGCGCCAAGACGGACGTGGAGGCCAGGGGCCCCGGTGGGCCTGGTGGTAGCACTGGGAAAATGGGGTGATGGCCCAGAAAAGGGTGGATTTTTGGATTTTTATGGTGCTGTTGCTGGGTTTTTATAGGGATTTATCAAGATTATCAAGATAAAAATCCATCCAAAAAAATGGGGATTTACCTGGGGAAAGTGGGGATTGAGCTAGGGAAAAATTGTGATTTTGCTGGAAACATAGGGATTTATCAAGATTTCTCCATCCAAAAAATGGGAGTTATGTAGCATCATGGCACAGTTATTAGAGGATCGAAGCCAGTTGTTCACCACTTATGAACTAGCTCCATGGCCACCCTAGGTCATACTTGGAAGTTCCAGTTACAAGTGGATCTGTAACCCATAGGCCCCATATGCCAAGGTGACCATATGACATAGTTACACCCATTTGAGGGTGTATATCCCCAGATATCCCCAGTATATCAATTGGAGATCTCCAGGATCCAATTTATGGAGCTCCGTAAACGTACCAAAAATGTTTGGCCATATGAATTCTGGGGATAATGTTTCCTGAAATTTAGGCCTGAAAAATAGGCCTTTTTTCTATGGTAGGTACCTCCAATAAATCGGATCCTGTTGCATGGCCATTGAGTATATGTAGTATAAACGTTACACCATATGGTATTTATTTTTATACAGTTGGGGTTATAGTAGACCACCCATTTGTAACCTCTTTTCTGTACCCAGAAGTAGGGAAAATGGTGAAATAATGGTATAATGTCATGGGAATATCACCGATAACTAGAACTAGCCGCTAGAAGATAGAACTGATAGAAGACTAGAACATAGTAGAACTAGTAGAACTGGTATACTTCTATCTTAATGATAACTAGAACTAGTTGAATTACCCCCCAAAAAGATAGAAGTTATAGAAGAGTAGAATCTCACTTCTAGATAGCAATAAATGTTGGTCCCAGCAAATCTGAGACCGGTTTCAATCGACCGGGGACCACTGGTGACCACTGGTGACACGTAGCCATGCACGCCCCGAAAAAACGGAACAGTCTTGGAACCTTGCTGGAACCTTTCGCTGGGTTGCACAGCTGGGTTAATTGCTGTTCTATCTTTCTGTGGGGTTGCTTTGCATGAAGAGTGTGACACCCAAATCATAGATTTTACGTAGATTTTCTATTTGCTTCGGAAGTCTTTATCAAAACGTTGGCACATGGATATCCTACAGGAAGTCAATGTAGATAATACATGATAATACTCTACATGACTCAAGGAAATTATCTACAATTGGCAGTTTCCCCAAAAATTTATCGGTACTTCACTTCACTGGATGATTGGTTTTTGCGGGAAAATCTGAGCGTTTTTCCACATCACATATAGGAGTTCCCTGTAATTTTCCCTGAAACAAATCCCATGATGGTAATTCGTAGTTTTGTTACCCTCTGGTAAACTAACATAGCTATTGAAAAAACAAATTACTTTACTTCGTGTGATCCCCACCATGACATTTATAGATTTTCTTACTGGCAAATCTTCTGGCATTCTATCTGACATATCTTCTGGCATTCTATCTGGCATTCTATCTGGCA
>Ga0126342_10008003_pt1 | contig 18903 bp, 20 predicted proteins | sample Cyp1metagenome_FD_92528 | JGI IMG/M metagenome (GOLD analysis project Ga0126342, IMG submission 92528) | Coral microbial communities from Lord Howe Island, Old Settlement Bay, Australia - Cyphastrea 1 metagenome | ecosystem: Host-associated > Invertebrates > Cnidaria > Coral ... | reverse complement strand
TTCGATTTTTCACGTTTGTGTTTGTATCAACATGGTCTTGGGGGCAGGGGGGAGCTCCTTGAATCTAATTCAAGCTTTGGAAAGTATTGTGATCCTGGAGACTCATGAGTGTACCTCCTCAGTATACATATACATAATACTACTGACCTGCTACTGAATGGATGATGCGCCAGGCGGCTGAAATCGAAGAGCGAATTGTGAAACCTCAGCCGGGCGGTGGCATTTGGCAAAGCTGAAAGTAGCATTTGACAAATGCGGGATCCCCATCAAATATCATAAAATGGTATAAAATGGTTGGTTTATAGCGGAAAATCCTATGACTGTGGATGATTTAGGGGTTTAAATTGGAATCTCATGTATAATATCATTTACACGGGGATAATATCATCTAGAAAAAATGGGAATATCATATCGTCTAGAATATTGGGAATGTCATGGGACATGGGGAAATCATCCATAGTAATAACCTTTCAAAAGCACCTTTCACCAGAGCGCTGCCCCCGGAATATCATTCTGTCGGTATGCATGAACTATAATGAGAATGAATGTTAGTCTCTAAAATAGAACCATAAAGAAAGAAATGTATCATGTTCTTTACACACACATGTATATATATACACACATATTTATATGTCTCATATACTACGAGTAAAGCAATATAAAATGAATACACATTAAAGAATCCCCGCCATTGCATAGTCATAGTCGCATATAGTTGCGTACCACACCATGTGCCAAGCAACCCCTGGCCATGGCGGATGAAATGAATCACCTTGCCGGATGCACCGTTGGCCTCCCGGCAGGAGATTCGGACGGGCCACGTCTTGCCCAGCAAGTTGCCGGCACGTAGGATCTGGGCGGAAACTTCGGAGCAGTGGCTGCTGGTTGAACCATCTCGATAATCTGAGCACATCACATCACATATATCGCATATGATTCATCGTACACTATATTATATATATATGTATGAGTGTGCGCATTGGTAAGTAGATATAATGATATTATAATATATATATAGAGTATATATATACATATATATGTACATATATATATACATATATATATATTTACATATATATATATAGATGGAACAGTTAGATAGGGATAGGAACACCTCTACCCACCATGTTTCCGAGCAAAAAAGAGTTCTGTGGATTCAAATCCCTATGGTCATGCAAAAAAAGAAAACTATAGACAATCCCTAGGCCCTTGGACTCCCCGGGGACCTCAACAATTCACATATTTCATATAGTTTTCATATTATGTTCATAACTGGTTGGTGGTTTCAACCCCTCTGAAAAATATTAGTCAGTTGGGATTATTCTTCCCAATATATGGAAAAATAAAAACATGTTCCAAACCGCCAACCAGATAATATTTCAAAGCACTAAACCAAACAATGGATGGCACTGCCACCAGCACCTCCAAGTTTTTGGCACCATCAGCCTTCGCTGTGGCCTCCACAGAAACAGCTTCAAGGTGCTGCTTGGGACTTATCGGGGCAAATCTTTGGAGGGTTCCATATATGCATGACCCCAAAAATACCTGAAGGGATGTGTAGACATGCGTAGACAACAGTCCACAATGGGTGAGGCTCATAATTACTGGAGCTTACTCCTTCACCTCTAAACAATGTGAATTCAACTACTGTAGCATGACCCCAAAATAGCTAGTTTATAATGGAAAATCCCATGAAAATCCTACTAACATGATTTAAAAATTGATGATTTGGGGGTATCCCATGGATTGGAAACCTCCATTTCACTAACATGGAAGAATGTTATCTGAATCATAGTTAATCAGGGGAATCATATATATATATGGAATTCGGAATTGTCCCCAAATAACCCAGACGTATTTTGCTCAACTGGGACTTCGGGGATAAATCCAGGCTCCGGTCGCAGTGAGACAGTGATAAATTTACCCAGACGTCTGTACGAGGAGAAAAGCGAATGAGAAAAGCACATGTAGAAAGTGATGGAGAATTCTAAGTGGTGTGAATTATCTTCAATGGTGGGTTTTCCTCCCTACCATTTTTGTTTGCCGTAGGGGAAAAGGCCAGGTGCTTTCAAACCAAAAAGGCTAGAGTTTTACTTGGTTTATCTCATCAGAAGTTCATCCAACCAACCAAAGATGCAACCCAAAGTCAGGTCAACTCTTTGTCGGCCCAGATACTCTCTGGTTATATCAAAATAGCTATTGAAAATGGCCTATTTATAGTTGATTTACCTATTAAAGATGGTGATTTTCCATACCAAACTGTTAGTTAAATCACCATTTTCAATGGGTAAATCCACTATAAAGCACCATTTTCCATCGTTATGTTAGTTTACCAGAGGGTATAGACACTGCTGAATTTGAACAAACACATCAACCCAGGGCAACTGGCGACTTTCTCAACAAGAACTTTCCGTATGCTCAGAGCGGCCCGCCAGCTCTGTTTGTTGGTTTATAACCGCATCTAACTGTAGATATAGATACATATATATATAATAACAGTTTAATTATATCTGGGTGGTGGTTTCAACCCCTCTGAAAAATATGAGTTCGTCAGTTGAGATGATGAAATTCCCAACTGAATGGACAGTCATAAAATTTATGTTCCAAACCACCAACCAGATTATTAACCATTTCGCATTATTATTAACCATTACCTAATAACCATTAACTTCCCATCAACTATTATTAACATGCATTAACCATTCAATTCCCCCAGATCCAATATATATACCCTCTGGTTATTTAACATAGCCATGGAAAATCACCATTTTTAATAGGTAAACCATCTATTCATGGGCCATTTTCCATGGCTATGTTAAATAACCAGAGGGTATATATATATATACACACTCCATAAACATCCAGTTGTTGTATCTCCAACATCCACGACATGACCAGCTCGCCGCGCTCGCCTTCGCAGCATCACTCCAGAGATTTTGTTGGATCACCTCGAAACTCTCCTGGAAAAAAAAAGGCCGTGGGGATGATTGGGAGGTTTCTAGCCTGGATACATTGGATGTGTCTATATATATATATACACACAGTATATGTATATATATAGAGAGAGAGTGTGTATATATAGATACAAAAATAATAAGTATAAACAAATAAAACAAACTAATAGTAATAACATAATAGTAGTAAACACGGTAATAATAATAGTAATAATAATAAAGAACATTATATGTATATATATATATATAGACGTATATATCATATGTGCACATGATATCATATGATGTTATACATATATGATGTTGACCTCCCAAACAAACCAACAAATTAGTTGATGCTCAATGAATGCAATGCAACCCCCCAACTGATCTATGCAACAACCATGGACGTTTCACCAAGAAATAGAATGTGTTTTTTCCAACAAATCATAAGGCTTCATCATTTTTGGGAAACCTATCAGAACTTTGAACGTATTGGGCGTTAACTTGGAAAACTTTCACGGCTAAGCGCCCATCCTTTGGTAGCCTTTTGAAGTGGAATGGTGAATATCCTGCCATCAGCAGCACAACAAAAATAAGCCCATTATATAACCTATTCTGGGATACCAGTGAACATGGATGCACATGGTCACCCTATACCAGAAAATGAGGTTCTGACCGGAAAACCAGGGACAGTTTTCCAGTATTCCTATATTCCATTATTTTTCTTTGCCAAACTTCGCATTCTTGCCAAGTCGCAAATTGTGCATATGATTTCTTGGGCTTGCGCTTGCGAATCCAACCTTAGAGGCGCATGGTTTGCCCATGTTTAGTTATAGTATGTTATAGTCATCATCCGTAAAATTATCATGAACCGAGGTGCCCCTAATCTTTTTGACAAACCAATACTGCTCGGAATTTGGAATGATATAGCTTTGGAATTGCAAATTCCATCATTCAATTGGCAGCTTGGGGAGTTGTGCCCACAACTATGCCGTTCTCAAGTTAGCATGCAGCTGGTGACCATGCGGGCAACTGTGCAGGCACAAGTTTTGTGACCGGCCATTTATTTAGCCTGGCAGTGGAAAGTTACCATATTCAAGAGGTACTGTAAAGCATCATCTTCGCTTGCCAAAGCTATTTGAAACCCTGTTGCAAGAACAAGGTCAACTATCAACTGCCACCCTGCGAGAGTTTGTGTTGCATCTTTCCAAGACCGTCTTCGCTCCACACTTTTTCATGGCCTATGGTGGGTTGATGGAGATCACCTTCAGACCAAGTTACTCGACGCGACAAAGCCACAAACGGCCCCAGTGGTAGCACTCACCAGCACCAGCAGCATGGCTGCAAAGCTAGAGAAACCCAATGGAAAGATATTCCGATGATTGCTGGAACCCATAGGGGTTGTCTGAAAAAATGTTGGAGAAGCCCCATCCAATTCCATGTTTTGGACATAACTTTCCCTGATAATTGGAAGAAGAGAACTGTGAACCAATGGATTTTATGCCAAGCAATGATGACAGTCTGCTGTTTGACGCCGGCGCTTCCATCCGATCAATGAATAATCACTGCATGGAACCCAGCAGCCGCTGGCAGAGATCCAAAGGTCGGATGCTGAGCCGAGGATCGAGAGCCATGAATCTCCATGAATATCTCGCCCTATCCTTTGGGGAACCCAACTTACCCTCTGGTAAACGTTTACATAACTATGGAAAATCACCAGCTTTAAATGGGAAAATCAACTATTTCGACTGGGCCATTTTGAATAGCAAACTGTTAGTTTACCCACTATTAACCCACTATTAACCAACTATTGACCACGATTTGACCACTATAAATGGCCACCTTCAATAATTAGCTATGTTTGTTTGTTGACCGGGTAAGTCTTGTGGCCTACCGGCATTTCCTCCCATGTTTCGTCATGGGCCCCGCGCTGCGACCACTGGAACTCCGCAAAGTCCAACCATGCTTCTGGGTCACCTCAAATGGCCAGATGGGGGCTATGGGTCAGAAAGTCCAGGTTAGAAATTGGGGAAATCAACTGAAACCAACCTACAAAAATGATCAAACATGGAGATTACCCTCTGGTAATTTAACGGTTTGCTATTGAAAATTACCCATTCAAACTGGTGAATTTCTATAGCTATGTTAGTTTACCAAAGGGTAAATAGTATGAGTAACCTTTGCTAGTGTGGAAAGTGACTTTTTCATGCGGGTCTTTGTTGGTTGAAATCCACCGTGTGGATGTGAAAATCACTTTAGAATTCACTTTCTTTGTTTCAATGTTCATGTCTTGCAGCTGCAACATGGGAAACATAGACATCATGTAAAATCTATCTAGCATACCAAAGAGTCAAAAACACGAGACAATCATACAAAAATGTCATGATTGTATGGCCAAGACATGAGAATACATGTTTATATTTAAATATATTCAATGATGTTGGCAACGCAAAAAGTAAACGTACCTTTTGAGGATGGTTTATAAGTGTCTTTTTTTATAAGTATATCATAGTACCAACCATGAAAAAATGTGATGACTTGGGGTGCCAAAAAGGTCAGCCAGGGTGAATCCCCCGCCTGGCGTCTGACACCTCTGACGCAAAGCACTCAAGCGCGCAGAGCGACAGCTGGCGCCCCAGGAGGCCGCGTTCAACCTGGGGAGAAGCGCTCGATCTCACTGGAGAAGGGAAAATCTTCACCGATTTTCCAAGGTCTTTTCCCATGGAGAAAATTAAAAAAAAATCGGCTTTCCGGTTGAGACAAGTTCCCTTAAACCCAATCCGTTGACGATTCAAACAGTAGAGGTTTAAGCAAGGGAACAAAAAAAGGTGTGTAACTCCAACGATTTGAAATATTTTTTGGGTTGATCAACCAATTCGAAATCATTTACCTTTTGGGATTGTTATTTGAAATTCAAGCAAAAATGTTCTGGAAATTGAATGGGATTTGCAGCAAATGGATTTGATGGGATGTAATTAACTGATATATTAAATACAATATTAACTGGGAATTTAACCAACAGCAATATGCAAATTAGTGGGGATACAATGGAGATACAAATGGGATTTAATGGGGCATAACTCATCAACAATCAACGATATGCTATTTGGGTTGCCCCCCCGATGTACGGCAATTTCATGAGATCAAATTCTTGGGGTACCCTATGCATCGTATTTTCAAACAATCCCAAATGAGGCTTTCACTGAGAATAGATGGTTCACAAGTCCTTTTTAGTGGTTCTTGGTGGTTAATTAGCTTTTAATCAATCCTTACTGTTGGGGTTCACCTTGGATGGTGATTGGTTCAAAGCAGTGTTCGAAACCCTTGTGTAAATACTGATTGATTCAGAACGGGATTTCCAGTTCATGGATCATGTTACTCACCAATATAGGAAAGGTAGTATGACCCCCTATTGAAATTAACTAACAGGGGTTTTGGCCACTGCTCCATCGGCAAAAATACGGGGTTTGTCATCAAATGGAATTCACAATTAAAAACATGAATTTTGATGAATTGGTTCCACAATTCTTCCACCAAATGGGCCATGTTGTCGACCCCTTGAAGGAAACCCTTCAAAACTCGAATCACAACATGGCTTTATCTGAAAATGGCATCATTGTCCCCATGAAGATGCCATTCCAAGCTGCTGCGCAGCTGCAGTGAGCAACGGCAAAAAGTCAGGCCTCGGTACCGACATCAAAGATGGCAAGATATGGCAAGCTGGGACATCTCCCTATGGAGGGATTTTTTGTGGGAAAATCAGCTAGCAGAAAAAAACCAGAGGTGTCCCACTGCCACGATTGATTACAGTACTGGGGGGAAATCTGGATCTGATTGGATTATTTTCTGACTAAGTCACATCTTTTCTCTCTACGTACTTTGGATAGGTCAGTCCCTTCTCTGGTTGGTGACATCCTTCGTTTGAGCCCATTTGTGCTCTTGGATCAAGTCAGAAGTGTTGGCATTAGTAGAGTACACCCCCTTTTACATTTTTTAGTCCCCATCAAATTCTGTACCGTTTTGGCTGCTTCAATCCCTATCAAATCGTAGTGGTTTGTTGATTTTGCTCGGAAGAACCCTTCCTCTTCAATGACCATATTTGTTGGCCAAACCTCTGCTGAATCAAAATCTCTGGTTGACTATTGCTGGTTGAGCCCCGTATGAAGAGCTGGTTGGTCAAATTCATGTTTTTCAAAATCAATATCCCTTCGAAATGATCATGTTTATGGTTCAAACAACCAAATTAAACCATCGTTTTTGACTCTTAACCTCCACAAATTACTATTTGGGCTAGTAAATGTTCTATTTGGGTTTGTCCGACAAAAAGTCGTTTTTCCCGTAATCCACTGGCTAATCTTTTCCTCTATGCATGGGTAAATGATTACAATAATTGGGAGTTTAATCTTTGAAATTCTTTGAATCCATACCAATGAGTTGATCCCTCATGATCATATCCAATTGGTTGGTTACATCAGTTACATCCCATGACATATCCCAATTAAATTCACCTACCCTCTGGTGAATTAACATAGCTATTGAAAATGACCATTTATAGTGGATTTTCCCATTGAACATGGGGATTTTCCATAGTTCTGTTAGTTTACCAGAGGGTAACTCCCTATTGTTGATGGTTCATCAACCATTGTCAGACACATCTTATGATCATCCCCCGTTTCTGCTACGAGGTGCGGAGACCGGTCGGATCTGGAAGCATCGTCCCGGGCCACTTCCTGTGGTGGCAGGTCGCTTCTTGATGAATCAAAATTGGCTTTACCCTCTGGTTATTTAAGATAGCCATGGAAAATGGTCTTGTCTACTTATAGATGGTTTACCTATTAAAAGTGGTGATTTTCCATGGCTATGGCACAAATAACCAGAGGGTAAATGGATCTCAATATTGGTTTTCTTGGCTAGAAAAGTGTGATTTCATGGCTGCACATGATCATAGACATAGGGATATGATCGATACAATGGAGGTCTCTTGAAACGTGGGGACCCCAACATGGTTCATGTGGTAAACCCAATGCCATAATCCCCCGAATGGTCGGTTTATTCTAAATGGGTTGCCCACATGAACCATCATTGGATATTAATAGTAAAGATTAGTAAAGTGATTAACCATTGCTAACTACTATGAACCATCATTAGATATGGATTATATGGTCTTGATCATGGTTAACAACTATAGTTATTTAATTTCTACTATTATGATCTTAACTGTTATAGTTATCGCTAATGTCCAAAAAAATGTTTTTTTTGGTCAATCCCCTGATGACCCAGTCACATGGGGATGGGTGGGATTTATGGATGTGTATCCATATGGGCCACGGTCAATATTTGCTGTGTAGCTCCAAGACATCAATGTTTGCAGAGTGTATTATCATATTTTTGGCGGTTTCTTGGTATCCATATTCATATTATCCATATTATTTACACATATTATCCATATATATATATATCGATGGTGTATAGGTTTTCCCCATATATTTGCACATATTATCCATATATTTCTCCCATGGAATCATAGCTTTTGACCCATCCACTGTTCCACTGCGAAAAAATGGATGGCCTCCCGTCCCATCTCCAGCGCGGCAGCGGTGGCTGCCACCTCCAGGCTTCGCTTCGGATGTGCACAGCAGCCACTGGTTTCTATATAACATCATCGTAATAGGTAGATGTATATATTATATATTATAACTGCATGGTTTATAATATTAATATAATTACAATCTAATATAGTATATATATATATATAATACATAATAAAGGATAATATAGGTATATCGGTCGGATTTGTGCCATCCCCAAGTGCAGGTTTATTCAGGTTTATGGCAGGTTTCAAGTTGAATCACCACTTCTCAAGCCCTCTAATTCAATGCTGGGCTTTCCTTATGGCTCTCAGACATTTATAAGCATAGTTTCCAACCAGGTTGAGCCAAATGGCAGTGCTTAGCATATCTTCACGGCCACTCTTGGTCGAATCACCTGGGGCCCGCGTGCCTGCCATGAAGCTTCCTGGCAGTACAGCCAGGGATCAATGAATATCAATGGATCCTTGGTGTTTTCATAGCTGGGTTTAATCCTTAAACATATTGAAACCACGGACGAAAACTATGAGTCAAGTGGGATTATCCCCCCTAAATCTGGTTGATAAAAAATAGTGAAACCACGGACCACATATGCATGCACCGCTTCAATGATCTACAACCGACAAATGAAGGGTTTGCAACCTTCAGGTTGGGCGCTCTGTTGGGCGGTCATGTTCCCACCAAGTCTGCCGTCAACTCGTTGCTTGCTTCTTCCTGGCGTGCTGTCAAGTCTTCCCCGGGCGATCACGAAAGCGTGCATTTGCAACAAATGCTTCTTCTTGGTCACTGTTCTGACCTGTTGTATGTGTCTGTGCAGCGTGCTTTGCGTGCTCTTCACAAGTGGCGCAACCGTCATCCTTATTTTCCGAAACCTGGTCAATTCCAGCTTCCTCCTATGTCTCGGCCGTGCCGTCTTTCGCTTTGGCTTTGCTCCTAACTTTGCGCATTGCCTCCGTCAGTTCTGGCGTGCTTCTCTGTTCAACCGGTGGCTGGGTTCGTCGCGTCGGGATGCGGTCCTCGCTCGCTCGACCGGTCTTTCCTCGTCCATGTCCCTGATCGATCGCCTTCGAGGTGTCGCTCAAACCATCGATGGTCACTCGCGTCAGATTATGGCTGGTGGTTTGACCACGGAAGCACATTCTTCTCCCATTCCCACCTATTGTAGCTGTTGCAATCAAGCTGTGGTTCCTGGCACTGATCACATACTTTGGAGCTGTCCCACTTTTGATTCTTATCGAAGATATTCCAGACCACCTGACGAGCTCGAAGCTCGACTAGGATGGGGCCAGAATGGCCCGAAACAACATTTGATCATTCAGATGGGTCAGATTCGTGCTGTTTACGCTGAGGAAAGCGTTCGCCTGAAGAAGGCTGTAAAGTTCCGGCCAGACAGTGCAGTTTGCATATTCCAACTGCTTTGCAACCTGATGTACCTCCCTTGCCTGCTCACTCCAAGGCCAGTTCAGCCCGAGAAAACCTTGTTCCATTGCCCCTTACAGGTCTGAGAGCCCTGGAAACGCTTAGAGAAGAAAACTCTCGATGCCAGGTTTATGAATACTGCACTTCTTGCTGTTTCCTCGGATATATCCTCGGCATTGCCGGTTTGAGACCTCCCTATTCTCGTTGATATTTGTGTCTCTTGGCTTTCTCAAAACAACTGTTTCTTGTAAATAACTACTAATTACATTAATTACTAGAGTCTACTAATTGTATTCCATCTTTTCATTGGCTGCCTGTTCCTCAAGTTTCTTGGGTGGATCACTGCTGAAATCCGATGAAATCCTCTGAGGTTTGATCCCGAACTCTTTGGCTCCTGAAGTTTGGTTTCGACAAATGGTTGCTTCAAATCACATTGGTCGACCTCCACATCCTCTGAACCAAATCCCCAACAAAGTTCCTTCGGCTCACCTGTTTTGGGTTTTCTCACTGGACACCGCGTTATGCGTTTTCATATCATTGAATCCCCACTGTTTGACGATGAAAACCCCAGCGCCCCGTGGTTTTTCCCCGTCAAAATCCACGGCCTGTTCCAACTTCGGCGCCACGCTGCTACGGAAGTAGCGTCGCTTCGGCGCAGGCGACGAAGCGCGGGGCTTCGGCGCGGCTGAGGCCTGTGACGGTGTCACCTTTTCCATGGGGACTTCATCAGAAATTGGGGAGACCCGGCCTGGTAAACATACAAAAAACTATTGAAAATGGCCATTTAGTTCCTTGATTTACCCATTGAAAGTTGAAAGTGATGATTTTCAAATACTTATATATATATATATATTAAATTATTATTATAGCTCATATTAGTGTTTTTTTTTTTATATTATAGTTTACCAGAGGGTATACCCATCCCAAAATAGGTATATGCAAAGAACATGCCACCACTATACCAACCACTGAAGCCAGAATATGCCAGAATCAAGTTGGCTAACTAAACCCCGTTAAAATCGATTGAAACCCGCTAAAGTATAAAGTTCTATTCAAATCTACCGGGGCCTACCTTTCGGTTTGCCAAGGTGCTGCGCGTAGCTGGCGAGACCGCCAGGATCGACGCGCACCCAGCACCCGCCTCGGCGTTGTTTCCCACCATCCAGCAAACATCTCGAACTTTTGGAAATTCAAAACCTGCTGGTGGTTTTAACCATCTTGAAAAATATTGCTCAATGGGAAGGATTATCTCATATATTATGGAAAATGAAAAATGTTCGAAACCACCAACCAGAAAAGAATGTGCTAAACTTAGTAAACCATGGTAAACCCAAGAATAAATCTTAATACATCTATCTTTTGGGGATGACTAATTACCACCGATTCATGTCAATTTTGGGGCTGGTTTTACCACGGACCTTGGCCGGCCAATGCCCTAAACACAAATGTTACACCCCTCCCCGGCCCTGAGGTGCTACTCAGTGACTCCCGCGGCAGTGGCAAAAGGTCAATTGGAAAAGCCTGGAGGTCTTGGCTGCCACAAGCTGCCACAATGCTAGAGCATGATAGAGCATGTGGCGGTGCCACAATGGAGCTAAATATGATCCCTGATTTTTCTTGGAAAGTAGTGATCACGCACCTTCAACCCATCAACATGCTCAACACTGACCCATCAACCAGGACCTACAAAGGGTCAAGTCCCATCCCGTGCTGCCCAAAGTGAATAGAGCCACCACTAAACCAAGGCTTTCTGACGGAGTCTCACGGGTATCTGATGCTGTAGCAACCCCATTAAAAAAAAGATGGAAACGTGTTTCCAGGATGTTAGTTGTTAGTTCGATAATGTTTCCACCGCAATAACATGGTTCCAGCTTTTCTATATGTTCTTTAGGCCGCTATGCCAAGGGCACCCATCTGGGTCTGTGTGAATATTGGGCCCGCCCAAACAACAATTTAGAAAGGAACATGAACATGCTTTTGAACAACATCAGATTATATCAGATTTGATAGGGAAATGATGGTAAATCATCAAATATCATCAAATTTAAGAGGGACAATTGTGATAAACAATCACATTTGATAAGATAATGCATAGTACTGAAAACCACCGCAATCAAATGGGCAAATTATGATCTCCTTTCACCCCTGTTTCAACCCATCTTTGACGACCGAGTGGCCTCTTCCAACAGAAGCCCGTGCCCATCTTTGACGCCGATCAAGCCCACAATGTCCTCGCGTTTTTTGTTGGGGAAATCTGCACGGAAGGTTGAGCCCCAAATGCTTTCATCCGGATTTGTTCAACAAAAAGTGAAACAAAACTTTGAAAAAGGGAACCTTCGATAGAAATTAATTAATGGTTGGTGATTGAACCACCCAAACAATGGGAGAGCTGGAAAAAATATTACAAACAATAATAACTGATTGGTGGTGCAATAACCATCCTGAAAAATATGAGTTCGTCAATGGGAAGGATGACATCCCATATATGAAATGGAAAATAAAATTCATGATTATTCATGTTTGAAACCACCAACCAGCAATTTTGAAAAAGGAACCGTGAGCCGACAATCCAATGTTTGGATTTGCTTAAGGGGTGCCCAAAAAATAAAACAAAATCACTATATATTCCCCAGTCATGGTGGATTTTCCATTGGGAAAATAAAAAATCACCGACTAAACAAACCTAGGAATGTCTTACTTCCGGAAGCTTAACATATTGTAGCGCTCTACCAGGGCCCCTTGAGGCGGAAATGAACTGAGACCCTTCAGTGGCAGTCGCAATGGGCCGGATCATCCCGGCAGCTTGGATATCAAGACTGGAAACATTCAAAACCCTGGCTGAAGTTGGTTGAAATACCTTAGAATCTCTAGGATTACACACTTTCTCAAGCTCAGGTGTCTTCACCTTGGTCTACAGTACTGTTTGATTTCTATGGATTTCTTTTTTTTCCTCTTGAGTTTCGCGCTACTCTTCAGAAACAAGCAACTGCACCAAACTATAATCTTTCTATGGGCCTCATAGCGGCTGGGAAGATTGCAAGAATTCACAAGGCTCGGCTGAACGACGCCATTCTTGAAATGATTGTTACTTAAATCATTTACGAGTTGATGGTTTTTAACCATCTTGAAAAATATGAAAGTCAATGGGAAGGATTATCCCATATATTCTGGAAAATAAACAATGTTCCAAACCACCAACTAGTTTATGATGAGGCCACTTGTCACGTAATGCAAACCTCATCGCTTCATTTTACACACCTCAAGGCTGTTTTATCGCTCGGTCGGATCATCCCTGGGTAGGCTGAAGCCGCTAGCCGCTAGGCCGCTAGGCAATTGCTGGGCAGAACTCTCCCCATCTTTGATTGGTTGAATTCCTGTTCTCTTTCTACATCACCATGAACCAAGATTGACATCCCAGATTGGGTATTGACAAATAATTGCCTCCAATTGGAGATTGAAAGAAACCGCCAGCAGATTTATTCAGATAGAATTACCCATCATCGTCTCATCCGCATAACTTACTTCATTTTTTTTGGTTGTGTGTTCATGGGTTCAATGTCCATTTATTTTCTGCTTAAATCAAATGTGTTCACATGTTTCTGCCGATCATTGCATGTGAAATCACCCAGCTGGTCAAAGCCATGTCCCTCATCCAACCAGCCCGTGGCGTCCTTGAAAAACTCCGGAGGCAACTCTGGCCAAGTCGCAACGGGCCTCCTCGCGGAAAATCCAAGGATTTCCGCGCAGAAAATGATCTACTGGAGGGTATGGTGGGTTCTAAGAAAGGTATCAAAGACACGTTTACTGATAAACAATCATGACCAAAACAAAGATTTTACCGCACGACTATGATGATCAACAATTGATTCAGGAGGTATGCTCGGTCAAAATCATTCAAACGGCGGATATCGGGATATCATCACTACCCCAAACATTCCCACACCCCAGATGAACAAGGTCACCGACATTTCTACATTGATAAAACATAATTCGGCAAAATTGTCTGATCAAAGTGTGTTAGTGCTTCTTCAAAACACATCCGAAGTGGACTGTTTGTATCCCGCTCTCATTTTCATCCACATAAGCCCATTCAGCCCTAAACCCTAAACCCCAAATTTACATAAATTTACCATAAATTGGTGGTAAAATCCAGTTAATTTACCATAAACTGGTGGTTAAACCATAGCCCTAACCATGGTATAGGTTACCTCGGTTTCCCACATTTCAATCCACCAACCGGGGATACCTGGGACTGCGTGAGCGCGGCCGGAAGCTGCCGAAGCCGCGTTCCAAGGCGGACACCTAGACGTTGAAAGAGCCAACGGTCCAACGAAAAGCCCATGGGTTTTTCAAGGGAAATTGATAGGAAAACCATGGAAAACCATGGTTAATTAATATATGGTTTTTTAACATAGCCATGGTATAGATGGCCCATTTATAGATGGTTTACCGTTCTTAAAAATGGTGATGTTCCATGGCTAGGTTAAACAACAAGATGGTATGTTAATATGCAGACAAAGTGGGGCTAATCATGGTAAACCCAATGCCATAAACCATATCCCTATCACGACTTTTATGCATGGTAACATGTGGTAACCGTCATCCCCAAATCGAAGATTTATTTTTGGGTTTACCACATTGTAAAATTAAATCATGTAAAGCCACGGTTTCCCAAATTTGTTTGGGGGTGTAAACCTGGTTTAGCCCCCAAGTTTGAGTCCTTGGAGCAATTTGGTTGGGAAAATTGGTGCAAAACACAGGATTTACCAAACAAGAATGGGGATTTACCAATGCAACATGTGGATGCGAACAAAAAGTATCATCATCATCATCATCATTGTTTAAAGTCTTTTAGTGGGAAATGCCAGAACATGATATATATATATAATTGTTCGAATCATGCATTCGAAATAATTTTCACTCACTCAGACTCCATTTGGAAGATTGGCAAGGGATATGTTTACCAGCGAATATGAAAATTTACCGATGGGAATTGCTGATGCTATCATTGTTTCCTTGGATAACATGCAGGAAACCCAATCTAGCAGCAAGTATAGAGATAGTCCCGGCAAATTTCTCCTAAGAAAAAAACAACTCAACGAATTGAAGGCTAAGAAATGTTGAGAAAATTACTTTCCCTTTGAACACTTTCCATACATTGGGTTATGATCTACTGTGTTTGACACAAAGCCATATGCTTGGATCCACTGGTATAATTATGAGGTCAACTGGGACGGGGCCATCTTGCCTGAACAATGATACTAATATTTGAAACAACCAAACAAATGTCACTGTCCATTCACGGTATCCCAAACATGCTGTTGCTTAGCTGCAGGCAAAATTAGTAGTGGCACCCTACGAATACAAAGGACAGTTTTCACACGGAACTTTGGCCAACAACCAAGATTCACTTGGTTGCTTCTTTTCTCCCACCATCTGAAAATAGTGTAAAGCCCCAAAAAAGTACAACCAGATTGCGGTTATCAACCAGGTGGGAGTCGCCAACTAACAGAACGTAATGATTCCGAACAAGCCGGTACAAGCTCCAGATTGATCAGCCAACCATCAACCATCATTCATCAGCGTTCTGCCTTTTAGCTGATTAACTTCCATATTATTTGATAGATTTTGATAGTTACTGATAGTTGAATCACTGGGAAATAACCAATCAACAAGGGTCAACTTATCAGGTTGCTCTCAACACCCCAGCTACGTGCTAAACTTGCTTCTCTTGGATAGGGGTATTCTTCAGAGGGATACTGTTGGGTATATTTCCAGGATTGCACCACGATTAGAAAAAACAAACAAACATTCGAAATCATTTGTTGTACTTCCAGCAGGATGGTTGGAACTTTGAATGTTCTGGCATGTTTTGAAAATTAGTGTTCTTCAATATTATTTTGGATGTGTTTGGAATGTTTTGGGCTTTTTTGGAATGTTTTTGAACTCTCTGGAAGGTTGTGATGGTGTTTGGCATGGGGCAAATGCGATGGTAAAAGTAGGAACCGAATGTATGGAGTCAGTGGAAGAATGTATAGCTCCAGGGTGGGAGCAAGGTATTTCTTGGAATGTGTTGGAGGTTTTGTGAAATTTGGAGATCTTTAACGCATTTTCAAGATGCGTTCTCATGTGTTGGAATGCTGGGGGGTACCTGGCAACTTGTCTGAAGAGTAGCTCTGTGCAGAGTAATTGCTCAATAAAGACATAACATGCCTCATTCACACCCTCTGTGGCTATCAATGAAAGGTTGGAGCAACCGTGATCACGGTTGCCCATGTGGTAGGGATAGACCCTTATTATCATGTGTATACATACATACTTTGCAAATGTATGTGTATATATATATATTTATATTTAAACACAAAAACATACAATAATCAAAATGCCCTCCCCCAAGTTATGAGCGCTTTAGACACCTAATAACTTTAGTTGTAGCTATAAGTATACATATATATATGTATATATCATCATAAACCATAGTTATGGGCCATGGGAGTTTTGTTCATCAGCTTAGCCATCGTTCCGGGCGCATCGGCCCGTGGCACCGCATCGGGCTCTTCCATTGCCAGATGGTGCCAGCGCCAGCGCCCACATGGCTGCGAGCGCGCCAGGCTGGTTGAAACCCATTTGGAATTTGCGTGAACAAATGCTGTTGAACCATGAAAAATTAAGCCATCAAGTAATGAGTCCTTATGGAGTTCAATGAATTGATGTAAGGGAAAATCTAAGAGTTCAATGAATTGCGGAGGTTTCTTCAAAACCAATTCTAGGGTTAATGGGAAAAACACCAGTTTGGTCCATGTTCCGATGGTACATGGGCTCCCCATGGCCGTGCTTGGCAAAAACTTGAGTCGAGCACTGGTTGCACAGTCCAGGTTGCTTATCCCAGTCCAAACATGGTCCTATATGCAGTTGCTATCACCAATCATGTCTTAAACCATGATTTTTGTCATGGCTCCTTGCCATCTTCTCAGAGAAATATCGCTTATCCAAAACTCATATTGGCCTGAAACAAGTAGCTCCTTTTAAGCATTGGCATGACTGGAAATCATACTTCAAGGTTTCTGGTCGGCAATGGGCTTGATAATCACAGCTACTCACTATGCGTTGCCATTTCTGTCTTGCCCCTTTCTCAACATCACAATACGGCGCAGTGTCTGGTTGGCGCATGCGACAGGAACGGCACATCTAGGTTCGTGTGGCATGTTGTTTTATCTGCTTTAAACATAAATCCATTAAAATCAACATAAACTAGGCAACTACTCAATACATGGCCAGTATGTCTCCAAATTCGCTGCCATAGATTCACCAACCATTATTCAAAAAGGTTCGACCAAAGTGTAACAAGCCGCCACCCTTGGAAACAGTGCCTGGAGGACCTAAAGTGGCCACTGGATCCATCCATAGGTTTATGGCCCGTGCCACTGATGCTTCCGGGGTCAGCATCTTGCTTTTATTCATACTACTTCATTGTAACTCTATTTTCTCCAAATATGTATCCACTCACCACCTGTAAATATTGTATAAAGTCGAAGCATGAAGTGTATGTCTCAGCCAGTCTCAGCTCCAATTACTGTATTCACTTAGATCACTCAAATTCGTGGATTGAATTTGCCAACCGTCTTGCTGCAACTACCATGTTTGTTGGAACTACAATGATCCCACATTCTATTCCCCCAATTCTCTCAAGGTCCTCCGATTGTCTCACCAATTCTACCCAAAAATAGCTGGGAAATGACTGTTCATCCCCCCAAATTGGCAGTAGAGGTAATGTCAACCCCAGATTTATATATCCGCTTAAAACATGATATTTCATTAGATATGATTAGGGGGTCACCCAAATAGTGTGCGTTTTTGTTTTACATGTGGTAAAACCAATCATTAACCACCATTAACCACCATTAAGCCTCATTAACCTATCATTAACCATCATTAACAAATCATACATCTATCATTTAGGGGGGTATGTATCACCCATTTATGGTTAAAAACAAAAAGGAATGGCGCATTCCGCATTGGGAGAATCCCACATATTTTAACCATTACCAAGCAAAAACAATCGGTATCCCATCATTTAACAATCATTATACCATGATTACCTTCTGGTAACTATGGCCATTTTCAATAGCTATGTTTGACATAACCAGAGGGTAGCCATTACCCTCCAGTAAATTCACATGGACCCTGCCAAATAGGGATTAAAACATGAGTTTCCACTTAAAAATTTGCATATTTTCAGGGTCAAACTGTTATTTTACCAGAGGGTGACCCCTCCAAGATTAACCGTTCTTAACAAGTAACAACCAGTATTAACCATGATTAACAATGATAGATCATTATTAACCCAAGATTATATAACCATCCTTAACTAGTCATAAACATCATTAACCATCATTAACCAGTAATATACTGGTTCCAGATTAACATTATTACTGCTGGTTAAGCATTATTAAACTATACTGGGATTAAGAACCTTTATGGTGGGTTAACCAGTAATATTAATTATGAACCATCATTAATCATCATTCACCACCATTAATCCATATTAACCAGTCATAACCATCATCATTAATGTTTGCACCCGATTAAAGAGATGGTACCCTATTGTGAGAAATTTCTTGCTCCTAATTCAGTCACATGCCAATTGTTGGGGGGGTGGCTCTATTGTGAGATTTTTTCCAGTTTTTTTTTCAATTGTTACGTTTTCCAAATGCTTTAACTTTATTTTTTTATTTATTTTTCTATTTCTGTTTATTTTTAATTTTATTTTAGATGCCTTATCAATCCCTTATTAAAAAACAGCATCCAGAGAAATTTTCAAGGGGGTAACTCATGAGTGGCTCAGTTACTCAATAATATAATTGTCTGGATGGTACTCTATTGTGAGCACCAACTTTTGGGAGTGAAAAAAAAACAAAACCCTTTCTCCACCTTTCTTTGGGTAAAGCTGATGCCTTTAC
>Ga0126342_10008002_pt1 | contig 18905 bp, 18 predicted proteins | sample Cyp1metagenome_FD_92528 | JGI IMG/M metagenome (GOLD analysis project Ga0126342, IMG submission 92528) | Coral microbial communities from Lord Howe Island, Old Settlement Bay, Australia - Cyphastrea 1 metagenome | ecosystem: Host-associated > Invertebrates > Cnidaria > Coral ... | reverse complement strand
GATATTAGGGAATATTAAACTCCCACCCCCGTTAAACTTTACATGCAATTGGGAAGATCAACAAAGATATTAGGGAATATTAAACTCCCACCCCCGTTAAACTTTACATGCAATTAGGAAGATCAACAAAGATATTAGGGAATATTAAACTCCCACCCCCGTTAAACTTTACATGCAATTGGGAAGATCAACAAAGATATTAGGGAATATTAAACTCGCACCCCCGTGATGATGATGATGATGATGATGATGATGATGATGCTGTTGATGATCATGATGATGATGATGATGTTGATGATGTTGATGATGATGATGATGATGATGATGATGCGTCGCCCGTCGTCATTGCGGGTCCGGGCAAAACCCAGGCATTTGCCGTATATATATATATATATATATTTATTTATTCATTTATTATTGTTGCCTTTACAATCCATTGATATCCTCCGGCGGCCAAACGTGGCTGGAAAATCTCCAATTTTAGTTCGATGATTTTCGCGAACGAAGCCTTCATTTCGTGCGGGCATTTCCCAGCTAGTCCCATGATATATAGGCTATTGAATGGGATAATCATGCTTAATGCGAAATCTTCATGGGATAATCGGGAAAATGGTGGAAATCATGGTCCCATAAAAACCATTATGAACCCACGGTGAAAATCCCATGATCGTCCCCTGAAAACACACGAAAATCCCACGCCTGGAACAGGGACAGGACGCTTTGAGGCATGGAGCCCCACCATTTCAACATCACCGGGACCTGAAAGCGGTCGCAAAAAACCGCAACGCTTGCGTAGCAACCACAGAAAACCCTGCCTTTCAACGATTACCAACGCAGCAAGATGGAAAAAGGTCAGCAAGATGTCAAGAATGACGTTCTTAGAATAGCAATATCATTGATAATAGTGATGTAATAATAGTGATATATATATATAATATATATATATATATAATAATGATAGGAAAAACAATAATAGCTCTTGCAACTACAATGTCAATATCAATAGTAAGATAATAAGAATATGGGATAATGTAGACTTAGTGGTAATAGTGGAAATAAAAGTATTCTTCATCGGTTTCATCATTATCATCAAACGCTGATCCTTCAAATAGGACGGATATTCATTACCCTGATGTTCACCATGTTTGGCAGGAAAAGCATCGAAGTAAATGGGCAATTTTCCAGTTTGCAAACTGGCAAACTGTTACCAAAGGGATCCAGAGGGTATCCCAAAATCTGGGACCCTCCAAATTTCCCAGAATACAAAGTTTGAGCGCAATTTTTTGGGTTCGGTTTGCCCAATATCTCCAAGTGTTTCTCGCACTCGGATATGCATCAACTGAGGCAAGCAAGTTCTTGCTTGAATCCCATGTTCATCTTGCTTAAACCAGCCGCTTTCCACGCCTTAAACCTCCCTTCAAAACAAGATGTTTGACCGCTTAGTACGTGTTCAAGTTGGTTTTCCGAGATGTCGAGATCTAGTGGCTCCCAAGTATCATCATAATCATACTAGTATAATATGCAGTACTATCCCCTCAAGTAAACTACATCCACAAGTCTAGTAATACATAGTAATACCATAAATCAATATAAATCACATCATAACCAGTATAGAAATGATAGTTATCCTCTATACCTGTTAATCTATTATACATGTCTCTCTTGTATCCATCAAGTTTTCTATATAATCAATGTTTAGTATAGAGAACCCGCCAATATTGGCAGATCATTTCCATCATTTCTGATACAAAAAGCCATGGATTCTCACGGGCCGGGCCCTTTCCCACCTGCTCCCCATTGATATTCTCCAAGCGATACGCCGTTGCAGCCTCGTGTGTCTTGGTTATGGCTACAGTGATGAACCAGTTGCTTGTTTTGAGCATATCTCAAGTTATATATATATATACCTATACGTATATTATAATATCTATATTATAATATATATATATACACAATAACATTATGTGTATATATATACAATACCATATGAATATATAATCTACTATACTATATCTCTACATAGATATATGGCTACAAATATCTATACGATAGGTGCTTTCAGTCAACTGAAAGCACCTAAAAGGCCATGGTTTTCCGGGTTGAACCCTCTGTCCTTTTAGGCTATAACATGTGTGCTGTTTCTTATTTTTGTTCGCTTTGTCTGAGTTTTCCTTGGGTTGTTTATGAAAATTAAACAGCCGTTTTCCTTGGTCTCCCGTGTCAAAAATGGGCATGGGTCGGCATGGGTCCTACGATCTGAATCTGTGGTGTAGTTGATCCATGGTTCGTCCCATGCTGGGAATATTCCATTCCCATGGTGAAGCTTCACTACACCAAACCCATCGCAGTCCCACCTGGGTGATGTAGATGGCCACCACATAAATGGCCAGGAGGAGTAACAGCGCGGACCACAGAAACCTCGGTTTAATGGGCTGGAAAACCTCACCATGATGACATAAATGGGATGAATTTTAAGGTGAAATAACCATAAACATGATGTTATATATAATCCGGTTATATTAATATGAGTTATATGTATAGAAGGGTCCGGTGATGTAGTCAGACGTTTTTTTGTGACGATTTGTTACGCTGAAGAAGTGGGAATTCAATCGAGGAAAATTGGGATATGATGGGATTATAATAGGATAATATATATATATATATATACATACATACATACATACAGAATCATATCTTTAACCAACAATATCATATGTTGCAAAGCAAATCATAGCGAATAACCATTTTTATTATGGGATAGTGGGCTCAATAGATATTCTAAATCAAATTTAATTGCATAGCTAGCCTGGTAACAATCAATCACGGATAACGGGATGCAACCCCCCTGTTATGCCGGTGAAACCAGGATTGTACTTCGATGGTTCCCCATTTCCAGGTTTCAAACTGTGGAATCGGCCGAAGAACCCAAGGCTAAGTTGGCGCAAATGACTAGGATTGACTAGGTCTTCATTCTATCATAAAAAATCGCCCACTACACAAAGCCAGGAGGATCTGAAACCATCCAGATCTTTGGGTGAAATGGGGGGTTTACCATGTTTTACCATCCAGTATTCGATGGCGAATCCTATGAAAATGGATGATTTGGGGGGTCCCCCCCATTTCAGGAAACCTCATTATTTTCCATTTAAGCTGAACATACCTCTGGGAAATCGAATCCCCATTCTGTTTTCATAGAAAAACCATCTGTCCTACTGACGGAAAGGGATCATTGCATGACGAACCATGAGAGCAAGCGGTATAGGTGGGACTACACGGGATTTACCAGGGCATCAAGAAATCAAACATGCGGAAATCTGTGGGGAAATCGACCAACAACTACCCTCTGGCAATTTTGATTTCGGCTTTGTCTGAGAATGGGGTAGCCCTAAAATCATCCCCTATGAAAAATAGCAGTCTCTTGGGGTATAGACGTGGATCCAATTTGGAAGTTGCAAACTGCCGCACCCTCCTAGCTGGAAAATCCCATAGAAGAGGGTTTACTGGGAGAATCGTTGAACTGTAAATGAGGAATGTCCCATTGTCATGTTTCTTACCGGAGGGTAACCCTGGTTTGTGCCACACCTGGTGTGGTTTTCTCTGCGGGGGCTGAATCGCCAGTTTCTGGCAACCTGCATGAGGTGCCTGTTTGTTGGTTCGAATCTGGTGTGGTTTTAGCCCAAAACTCTCAGCTCGTGCCCCTCTGTTTGGAGGATCATCCCCAATTTCACGAAGAATAAGGAATGTCCTAACTGGGTACCAGAGAAAGACCCGTATGAAAAAACTGGGCTATTTTTGAAACCGTTACCCTCTGGTAAATTCACAGTTGGACCCTGAAAATCACCCATTTTGAGTGGTTTCACTAGTCTTCCAACCCCTGTCTGCCACAGCAGTTGGACTCCGACCACCTGCGGCCGTGGCACTGCTTCAAGGAGCGGAAGAGGCAATTGATCAACAGCCTCACTGCGTCTCGAAAGATCTGGGGATGGATCAACACGCCTGCTGCCTTGGGGATTTCGAAGAACCAGTGGTCCAGTTTTTTTTCCTCACTGCGTCAAGGATATGTCCTTTTTTCACTCTGGGTACCAACTTAGTGATGGTCAGGAATAGCATCTCTCACTTTGGGGCATGTACTTCTGGTCAAAGGTTCAGGTCCCTCATGTCATCCCCCCAGAAATGGCAGAGCAGCGGCACTATCACCATATGTTTCAACATCTGACGACAGGCGCCATCTTGACCAGTTCCATCTCCATCTCCATCCAGCATCAATTCGTCAGTGAGAGTTTCCCATCGGACGAACCCAATTTGGTGTACCAGTTCACATGGTTTGCCTTTTGAAAAAAGGTGGAAAAGGTACCTCTGGATTTTCATCTAACGACTGTCGGGTTCGGGACGTCTATGTTCACCGTCTCAGTCGGTGAATGGCATCCCCCAGATTTGATTCTCCCACTGTTGGTCACGCATGGTATCCATGTTTGGTGCTATATCATATATCATACGCCAGAAATACTCCATATGGGTTTGTCTGAAAATAGGATACCCCAAATTTAAAGGTGTCAAATGTTCAACATGTTCTAAGCCTAATTTTCCAAAGAGAATTATCATAGGCTAAAGTGTAAATAAATCCTCCATTTTCGGACACACCCAGGCAAAACATATCAAGCTATTATTTGATATGCCATTAAATATCCCCAATACTATCCCATTGTTACTGCTGAAATCCCCCCATGATTGCTAGTTATATCCCCATTACTATACTCACCCAAAAAAAACTCCATGAATCATCAGAAAATGGAGATTTGTCCAATCACAATGATTTCCTGTTGTAGCCCCAGTTACAGAAAAATACCCCACTTCCAGACAGACCATTCTGGGGTTGGATTTCACTCGGTCCCGTCAGGTCCATGAAATATCCCATCTTCACCATTATTGAACCACTATAAACCAATGATCTTCCCATTGAATCACCAATAAATCACCATCAAATCCCATTATGCTGGTGATTAAACTGCTGAATTCACATCATCGTAAACAAATCAAATATTGGTTCAAAATTTATTGCTGAATTCAAAGAATCGTCCCATCAGATTTAAAACCATTCTTAGGCCACTGCGGTGATTTATGGCCATGGTTGATTTACCTCGTAAAAATGGGTAATGTTCCATCGTCTTTTTGTATGTGTAGTCACTAATTCTTAAGCCACTCATTTCACCACCATTTTTTTACTATTGACACAATGGGTAACATTAACATTTAATCTACCCTCTGATTATTTAATGTAGCTATGGAAAATCACAATGTGTCATGGGGAAATCATCAAAAAACATCTATAATTTTCATGGACCAAAAAAATGTTACCCTCTGGTAAACATACAAAAAGCTATCGAAAATCACCATTTTTGATGGGTAAATCCACTATAAATGGCCATGTTCAATAGCTTTTTGTTTTGCTAACCATTGTTCCAACCATGGCCATCCTCGAATCCTCCATGGCCCATACGCCAAACGCCAAAGTGCTGCAGGTCCTGCGTGAAGCGCACGGCCCCCACCAGGCGAACCACTTTGATGGCGCGGAGGATGCGGATCACGCGCATGATCTCCTGGGAAAACCATGGGGAAAAACCTGGGTTTTTTTTATATCATTGATCTGGGTATTCCATGGATATTATCATAAAAACATATAAAAACACCCATGATTTCCGTATAATCTCCTGAAAATAGATGAAAATACTGGGGAATCCTGGGATATCAATGATTTGTTAATGGGAATAATGGGATATAAACGGGTGAAAATATGGGAATAATGGGATATACATGGGTGAGAATATGGGAATAGTAGGGATATAAATGGATATTTTGTTGGTTTCCTCATTATTTTTTGTAGCAACAGAAATGGGTAATAATAGAAGTGGATCATTAACAATAAGATATGGGATAATAATCTCATAAGAATAGTAATAGAAATGGATAATAATTGATGTGGGTACTCCATTATGGATATAATGTCCATCATCTCCTGAAAACAGAGGGGAATCATTGGGATATAAATGAATATATCCATAGGTTTCCTCGTTTTCAAGAGATTTTTCAGGGAAATGTCATGAGAATATAGCTAACTCAATGGGATATATCATGGGATAGTCGGAATCATGTGGAAAAAATTTAACAGCGACCATTTTGGCAAACAAAGACCACTGGCCACTGGCCACTTAATCCCATCATGGCTAAGTGATTTACACATGGGGACTATGAGGATAGGATTTGCCCCCACCTGGCCCCCAACTGTGTCAGCCAGGCTTCTGGATTGGTGCCTGCCACCCGACTGCCTTCTGCCTAGGCGCTGGAAACGCAACGTGAGAAACAGAAAATATGTCCGCCTAGGCGGGGCCTTCGGGGAAGCGTAACAATTCTTGGGGAATGAAGCTCGTAACTGGGAAAGAAAACAAGGTCTTGTAAAGGCCACATTTGGGCTCCAATGTTGTTGTGATAGTCTTGTGATAGTACAGTAATTCTCATCACACTTCAGTTTCTCAGGACCTTATGCTGTTAGCTTTGATAACCATGACATATTGTTTGTAGCTACACATCTTTTTTCGACACATCTGTGCGACCCTGGGCTGGTCGAATTAGATCCCCAGATCTGGTTCATCGGTCGTTTTGTAGCGGACATGTTGCTGAAATCCAAGCGTTTCTACGGTGACTGTGGAAAAAATAAGCTTGCGGTGAAATCTGATTTCGATGTTAAAATATGTTAAAATCCTCGTAAGATCCATATTTTTGTTGGTAACATATATATATATGTTATCTTGTTTTGAAACACCAACAGTTGTTGGTAAATCGCCCATTCTCAGCAAGAAGGCGCACAAAAAGGTGGACCAGGACCCCAGGGACCCCAGGCCCCTGCGTGCGTTTCGGCGTCGGCCACGATGAGCAGAACGGTTTCAGCGACCTAATTGGGATGTGTACCCTCTGGTAAACCAACATAGCAATGAAAAATCACCATTTTGGGAAATCCACTATAAAGGGCCATTTTCAATAGCTATGTTAAATTACCAGAGGGTATCCTGTCTTTCTGGGGCTGCACATACAGATCGATTGTACTGCTCAGTACAACTAATGTACTGTACATGTTAAAAATTATGTTGGCATTGTTGGCATGTGTATGCAGCATGGTACATGTATATGAGTGTAGACCATGTTCAAATTTGCTACATCGATGTTCAGCGCAACAAACGGACAACAAGACGCTCAAGGAAATATGGGTTTGAACTCATGACCGTGAATGCCTGTGATAAGGTCTTTCAGGCACATGAGTGTGTCTGAAAATGGTTGGTATACCCCAAATGGCTATTTGAATAAGGAAAATCATGATATTCATTGGAATTGGGGATACCGAAGCCCTAATTTTAGACAAACCAAAATCTTCCTGACCCTTTGTGGAAATTTCACTGGCTACTTTTTCCACAAGATGCCATATTGGTCCACTTTAATTCTTGACCAGGTGGCATAGGCACTGACCAGAACCAGATCCATCATATTCCAGGCGCCTGCAGTGAACCAATTGGTGCACCCTCTGGTAATCATGGCTATGGAAAACCACCATCTAAATATGACACAAAGTTGGAATCTACAAACGGCAATTTATTTTGTCGCTAGTGACTAGTCACTAAGAAATAACCACGGGGTAAGCCCATTCAACGGGTTGGTTTATAGGAATTCCACTTTGTGGATTCTTATCCACACGGAACTGTAGTTCGAATATATCCGAATTTGCCTGGCCATGATTTGCCAAAAAGTTGCCAGAACCCTGTAGCTATGCATCTCGAAATCACCAGTTTCTTTCCGGCTAAATCGCCAAGTTGCTTGAAATAACACGAAACCTCACATTGGGGTTTGTGTTACATATTTAGATATATATATATATATATATATGTATCTATATATATATATGTGTATATATGTACGTATATACCCTTACTTCATGGATCTCAATGGGTTGAACATAAACCAAACAGCAGTTCACTGCAAGTCACCATATTGTGGGGCGACGTCCCACTCGATTTCATCACCTCTACGAGGTGGGATGCACTTTTTAAGTGTAGCAACCCCCCCTAAGCATAGAATAGAAACATAGATTTCAGTTTAGGAAAAAACAAGACTTCAAGTCGTCATATAAGAAATTGAGCCTAGGCCTGGCCTGTGGCCTTAAAAAAAATTCTTGGGCCCAAGACCTGTCATAGAAAAGTTGAAAACCTGGAAATGGACAAAACCCGGGGTCCCATCTTGAGATGCCAAGCCATGGGAAATCCCTTGCTACGAATGGTGAAACCATCCAACCATGCTGGTTGGTTTAAACAACAGAAATCTATACAGTTTGGTTGGTTAAAAAAAAACGTCAACACCCATGAAATCATCTAATTGTGTTGGTCTATGGCCACAAACAGCCTATGTTCGTTGCAAGCCAAGCGTCAGCCATTCATGCTGAAGAAGCGGCGGCCATGCGCCAAAATTCGCAGCGCCAGTTCCACGGCGAAAAAGCTGCAGAACCTGAACCAGGAAAAGTAAGTATGGATATGGAAAGACCCTCAGACATCTCCTGTCGTATGAGATCTGGAATCATCTAACGTGAAAAAATGACCAGGCAAGGTGTCATGCCGGGCGTCCAAAGCAACAGGTGAATTAGTAGCTATACACACAAGCTATTGAGGATATGGATATTAGTGGTGTTTTGGTATAATTAATGGTTTAGTTCAAATTTACCCTCAATATGGAAATTAGTGGTGGCTCATGGAAATTTGCTGGTGACTGACGGTGGCTAGTGGTAATCAATTAGAAAATTCGTTGTAATGGACATGTTTCACATCACTATGAAAGGATAAAGAAAAAAGTGTTCTGAATCAATTTTTCACAATCACAAGTAAAAAAAAACTGGCAATTGACAAATTAAATACAACACTGGTTGGTGGTTTCAATCCCCCTGAAAAATACGAAAGTCAGTTGGGATGATGACATTCCCAATATATATATATATATAGAAAGTCATGAAATTCATGTTCCAAACAACCAACCAGTATATATATACATACATACATATTTACCAAGCATTTTCTGAAGGTATACCCAAAAATATTCTGAAGGGATTGAACCAGCATCATGGGATGACCTTTTTCAACTGTCCAAATTGGAAACTCCTGGATTTCCACATACAAAAAGTATGGTTTACTGGAGGGTATCCCCAAAAAAAGATGGGATCCCATGGATCAGCCCGGAAAATTGGCGAGCTATAGCCACTGGTTTTTTCAAAAAGCCCTATGATTTCTGTATGATTTCTGATAAACCTCATGTAACATGATGTATATCCTAGATTCACCATCAGCACCTTTGAATTCATTGTGGTTGATGACAGATTCCCTTAGTCTTTTGGATGGTCATACATTATACTATAAAAATCATATCTGGGAAAATCTACATTAATTCATAAACTGGAAATAGTAAAAGTGGTAAATATTGGTAAATAGAATTATTTCCATATGTGTCCCATACATTGCCATTCGCAAACTGGAATTATTTGCCAAACTTCCTTGTTATTTTTGGCTCGCTCATCCCATCATCAATGGCATTCCCCAATGGATGAGGATAAAAACCAAGCCCGCCCCCGAGAAGACTCGCTGAGACACCAGATATCGAGGGCGCGCAAGGCCCAAGGGGGTGAGGATAACTTGTTGATGGCCATATAGTCCTGACGGAAACTGGGAAAAATGGAGAGAAGACGTGGATGTAAATATCAAAATAGAGGAAGATTTGGATTGAAGCATTAAAAAAAACATAGAATTTTGGGATATATCATATATCTATCAAAATTGGTGGAAATCAGAATGTCACCGACATGTGCATCTAAACAAAGGAAGTTATAATCATCAAAAATTGTGGAAAAATTATGAAAAATTGCATTATAATGTGAAGATTGGTGCAAAACTGGAATGTAAACATCAAATTAAGAGAAACTATGAATTTGACCATCAAAACTGGCTGAACTATCAAAAGGAAATTAGGATTTGTCCCACAAGAAATGCTGGACAATTCAGATTTAATCAACAAAAATCGTGGAACATTGTGATTTCACAACATTAAATTCAACCTTGAAAATGGACCACGTGACCACGTGGGCCACGTGAGCAAAGTTGTAGTACAAAATGGATGCATGATTCCATGCATGATGAATACTTTAAGCAAAACCAGCGGAAAACCTTGGAATTTCCTCAATAAAATGGGGTCCTTAGATCACCAGCTATAGTAAGCTTCGGGCAAACGGACAGTTTCCAGGGCACCAGAAAGCTACCCTCCCAAAAAATGGAAGCCGTTGTGGAAGCTTAGCTTCTTCCCATCCAGAAGGCCTGCTTTGGGAAGTTTACCGGTTTGGACCCGAAAAAAAAAAGGTGCTAAGCAAATAGTCAGTCGACCGTCTGGACGCCAATGACCACAGCATTGGCACAGAGCATTAACATTGAAACTGTTTCAAACCAGACATTCTGTACCTGTGCGGGCTGTGCGAAGCATGGCACCTGTGCCAGACATTTGGGTTTTGTCCAAAAATTGGGTTTCCACCCAATTTATGGTCGTTTTGGTGGAGAAAATCATGATCAACTATTACAGTTAATTTGATAGCCTATTTATTTCAGACAAACCCGTATCTAGAACCTTTATTGCAATGTAACAATGTATTTCTACACCAATGCAGACTATGCATTTCTTGAAGAAACCTTCCTTTTTATCTCTTCCCCTGATCTATGTCAGTCTATGTACGGTACAAAGGAAGTTGTATATGTTTGACACCGTCTCAAGATAGGCGGCGAGAATTTGTCAGAACCCACTCGGCCAGCATCTACATAACTTGAGAAAACAGCAAGCTTAGAGTTTTCATACACTGCCACCATTTCAGGTGAGGTGTAAAAAACCGAACAAAAGGGAAAATGTAGGGAAATGGCTATGTTTGCAGATTTTTGTTACTTGTATTAGCCTTCATTCAGTTGGCCATTTATCTCCATATTTCGAACCTGAAGTGTTGTCATTGTCAAAATTCCAGTCTCCCGTAAACATCGCAAAAAGGGTTGACTTTCTTCGGATGTGAACCTGATGACCTATGCATTTTCAAGACTTAGAGCTATGGTAGCTACTTGGTGAATCCCACAACACATGGCCTTGTCCCTACTCAAATGGCGCTAGTGTCCTGGTACCCCCCCGGATAAAAAACTCTGATACCCTGGAGACAACACATGGGAGTGGTGGGTGCTGACTCATATGCTGACATAGAAAAATACATCAAATACTCCCATGCCTTGTTGATCTATATCTAATGTTAATTTATTTATATATATATATATATCATATCCATGCAATTCCCTTCAAATATTCCCATGTTAATTGATATCTCCACCTTCTTCGGATTCGGATGGAAACAAATCCAACAGAAAATATCCAGGAATCATGTCATTTTGATGAGCGAAACCCATCCAACAGCTTTCGAGATAATAAATCCCCAATCTTTTGCGGACATCCCTTAAGATCTTTGGCTGATAGGGGATTCCGCGTGCATTCATATTGCTTAGTATCCCCGAACGAATCATCAACCAATCAGGGTTTTGAAAACTGCTCTCATGTTTTCTTGGTGAAATCGCCCATGTTCCAACATCTTCGATGATTAAATTAACTAAATCCCAATGCTTCCCCCCATGTTCCTCAAAAAGGTGAAGCCCCCTTAAGTTGGTTTATAAACCCATCAACTATAATTTTATGAATCGAACAGTTAACCAAGTTATCTGTGCAAACTTGGCGATCGTAAGGCGCCTCGCGATATTTTTCGTGGATCACCCAGGTTTTCCCTAGGTTTCCCCAGGTTTTCTCCAGGTTTTCCTCAAGTTTTCCCTAGGTTTCCCCAGGTTTCCTCAGGTTTTCCTCAAGTTTTCCCCAGGTTTTCCCCAGGTTTTCCCAGGTTTTCCCCACGTTTTCCCCTTCGAACCAGCGGTGGCGCACGAAGTGCAGCAACTTCACGCGGATCCAGTAGGTCCGATCCAGGTCCAGCGAGGTGATGGAACCGCCACGTTGCAGGCCGAAGGCCTCGGGGGGAAAATGTTGGGAAAATATGGTGGTTACTATTGGTCAATGATGGGATAGTGATGGGAAAATAGGATGATAATAGGATAATCATGGGATAATGATGGTTAATGATGGTTAATGATGGTTAATGATGGTTAATGATGGTTAATGTTAATGATGGTGAAGATATGGTTTAATGTTGGGAAAATGTTGGGAAAATATGGTGAAGATATGGTGAACAAATGGTTAATGATGGTTAATATTGTGGTTACTTGGGGAATACAGGATGGGGTCCCAGTTCGTTAGCTAAGTGTTGATATTGTGGTTACTTGGGGAATACAGGATAGGGGATAGTTAAGTTGGTGCACATAACTATGGCATAACAATAGTGTATGATATTTATAATGAAATATTTAGATGGATTTGTAAACCAACTTAGAACTGGAGGGCACCATACTTGGTGGTTCATCCCACGAATCCTAAGTGGGTTATAACCCTGGTGATTTCAGTGGGATAAGTAGGCTTAATCCACTTATAGCTAGGGTGAACTAACCTACTTAGTAAATGGGATGAACCACCAAGTATCATGGTATATATGGTATAACCATAATTGGAATATCTCAAGATAAAGGAAAACCTTAAACAACTTCTTTGATCCTTCCCACCGCTTCGTCTGACCGATCGCCACATAACCCTCAAATAGGTTACATCCACATTTTTGGTATTACCCTACCGTAAACTAACATAGATATATAGAGAATCCACCATCTATATGTTTTTTTCGGAACGGACAGCTAGGATTGCTTTCGATGCTTCGAGGATGATCGCGCGAATCGAAAGTGATTGATGACCCTGCTTGGAAAGTCCCAATGCGTGGGCATATATACGAGTGAACTATGGTTACTCACCAGTTCCTAATCTTTCTTGGCTAAACCCGCATCTTTTTCTTGGTTCAATCCCAAGCTAGATACCATCATATTCCCATGATGTTCAATCCCAACTTGTCGGTGATACTCGAAGTGGTTGAGTGGTTAATAACTGATATTAATGGGGTATATTTTCCAATTTATGACTGGCTTGCAATAGGGTTGTTACCCATGCAACGTGGATGCCCGTCCAAGTAGGTCAGTAGCTTAGGGTGTCCAAAAGACATCATGGTTCATACTTCATGTTCCATAGCAAAATTGTTGTTTGGGGTGGCGAATCCCCCATTTTCATACTATCACATCAAGTTAGTTACGGATATCAACAACATCACCATTATGATCCCATTCTTACTGTTATAATTCATCGATCGAAAATTCACATCAAAAAATCACTCAAACTCCACTTCTCCAACATCAAATCTGTTCACATCTACAAAAACTCCGATTTCCCCGAAAACCTCATGAAATCCATCCCCATTGGGGAACGCCGTCGTCCCCGACGTCGCGGCGCCTTCTCCGTCATGGACGTGCCGCCCCGGCGGCCGCTGATGGAGGGCGAGGCCGAGACCACCACGTGGGGCGACGAGGGCGAGGAGTTCAGCGCCGGGGCCGGCTCCGTGGGCGGCGCCTTGGAACGCTCCGAAAAAAATATGTCTATGGTTTTTGTTGGTGATCTATAGTTTTCATATAGTTTTCATGGGCTAAGCAATAACTGGGGTACCTTGTGGGGAATGGTCATGGTTTTTGTGGTTGATGAGTACAGTGGTTGATCATCCATAGTTCATCCTTATTTTCGTCCCATTTTTCACCCAGTGGGGAGATTCTAGATATTACTGGGCTCTTTTTTCACCCATTTGCTATGTGGGGCCCGCACGCCATTTGGTACCCGGTGTCATGGTGCCAGGCATTCATCATCAAACGTGGCAATGGATGAAAGAGCCGCCTATGGAGCTTTGAATGGGAACATCAACTATAAGTAGTTGTTTTTCCATGTTGGATTGGATATTTAAGATGGGGATATAATGAGGTTTTTTAGATGCAAGAGAAATCTAAGATTTCTTGGATGTTGAGAAGATAAAGGGCTTGATGATGGGGATATGATTTTATGGGAATAGATCTGAAGGGATAATACGAGAGGTACATTTTACGGAATATGTAAATATATATATATAGATACATATCATCAAGAATATAGAATAGAGAAGGTCTTGTGGGTATATAATGGGTGAAGAGTGGGGATATTTCACCAACAATCATGGGAGTATTTCACCATCCATGGCATTCGGAATGGGATTCCAAGTTTTTAAACAATAATTAAACAACCCACTTTGTTGAGTACCCAGTTGCTTGGATGCGCTTTTAGACTCAACAAAAATTATACCCCAACATGTTTGGCTAATGCTGGATACCCTGCAAAAAAAAAGGTGTCACTGGCTTGTTTATTTCCCATTTGTGGCAAAGAAAAATCCATACTTACCAAACCAAGATGAATCCAGTGAGTGCCCCATATTTCTGGATTTCTCTGAAAATGGCTATCCCAAAATTGGTGTCATCATCATTTTCCCACATTTTATGGTTGTTTGGGTTTGTCTGAAAATGTTGTGTGCCTAAACCCAATGGTTAATGATCAGTTTCCCTATTAAATGGCTATAATTGGGGGTACCCAATTTTCAGACACAGCCAGTTGGGTCTCCATCTTCCATCTTCAGACACAGCCAAGCAGAACGGTCCCAGCCACGATGGCGGGTTCGTCATCGTCCGAGTCCGAAACCCCCGAAGCGACCTTGGCCACCTGCAGATCCAGCAGGTTGGAGAAGTGCAACCAGGGCAGGGGGGAGTTGCTCTGAAAAAAATCGGGGAAAAGCCTGATTTTTTGTGGTTGATCATGAGGCTCCTCTATGAAAACTGCCATCTTCTGGGTGCAATTTTCAGAAACACCGAAATAAGTGGAGGGAGAAAAAAGATGTAGCCTTGGGCCGCAAAAATGTCGGATTTGCCTATGAGCAAAAGAATTACGCCAGCATAGGCCCCCAGGTAGCAAAAGATATTTTTGGGTAGCAACCAGCAGGACCCCGCAGCGGCACCAGCACCCAGGTTCCAAAGCGCACACAGGCAACGCTTCCTATACTTGAGGTAAGAACCCCAACAGCTCTCGCTAGGGAACAAGTGGGGGTTCTGCTTTAAAAATCTAATCTGGTAATGGACAAGTGACCCTATTCTATTGTGAGAATAATCTGAGGAAATTCCATTGCCAGGTAAGTACCTTTGGACCAAGCTACTTGGATTGAACAATTCTCGGAGTTTCTCATCCAGACTCCCAGCGAATAGTTTACCATAGTTTACCCACCAAGCCCCATGGCACCTCCATTGACAATATCTGCGGCTCGTCATGAACCTCTGGCGCCGGGGGACCCGAAGCCGTTATGCCGCTAGTCGAGGGCCGCAGCAAGTTGCGCAGCGGTTGCCCCGCCACATGCACCGCGTGCTGCGCCGTGTTCACCGCGTGGTGCGCATGGAGGGAGAGGGTCTGATCACCCCACCTGGGGTGCAAAGAGATGGGTTAAATGGGGGGGAAACCTAAGTTTGATGGGGAGATAGGGATGGAAATGGGAGAGAAGTTTTTTGGAATAGAGTCCATCAAAATAACGGGGGATTCACTATCAAATTATGGGTGAAAGCTGGGATTCAATCATGAAAACAGGCGAAAGTGGGATCGGGGTCAATATTTGGAAGATGCCCCGACTCGTGACTGGCTGGGAACTATACGGTGACAACGCTCGAAGAAAGCTGGGATAATGCCAAGGAATTTATTGAGCAGGTTTATTAATCAATTACTAACTGGGATGTTCCAGAATCTATCGCTGAATAATATGAGAATCTATGTTTAAAAATATGAGAATCTATGTTTAAAACTTATGATACAGCAATCTATGGTTGAATCATATGCGACTCTATGGTTGATTTGTTCCAGAACGAGAAACCAGCAGTCATGGATGATCATCAAGACACTCAGCAATATAAAATCACACCGAAAGCTCCTCAACAAACAATCCAGTAACCAACCACTGGCGAACAGTGGTAACCGCATTCCAGAATTGGTTATACCCAATGATAAACCCAATCGGGGATTGTGGCATTGGCTGAACACAAAAAACTCCCATTAAAAAATCAACCCCGAAAAATGGAAAATCATAATACTGAAATAGAGGTAATGTCAACCCCGGATTGTGGTAAAAACCCTGATGAATTCTGGGGCTTCCCCCAGACAAATGGCTATTGAAACGCTACCCCCACGGATCAACAGCTTCAAACAGGATGTGTTGCTTCGGTTGAACAGTGGATGTTCAAGGTTGAACAGCACTTGCTGGTTCCAAAGACAAAGAACACACACACATGCAGCAAAAAAGAATCCTCCGTAATTGAAAATAATCGAACTAAATGGCGGATTTTCCAGCACACCATACTTGATAAACAAGGCATATCCATTAATAAATGCAAATATTGCAAACATATGGAAACATTGGAAACATTGGTAGTGTGGTAAACCCAATCATAAACCATCCCAAAAATCACTATAACTGGGTCGCATAAGTTACAGAATTCTGCAAACCATCCCAAAATGGTAGGTTTATGGCATTGGCATTGGCTTTCCGTCAAAAATTCCCTTGATGTTTCCCATGATATGTATATATCCCATTCTTCCCATGAATATTCCAGATAGATAGATAGATAGATAGATGGATAGATGGATAGATGGATAGATGGATAGATGGATAGATGGATGGATGATAGGATAGGATAGGATAGGATAGGATAGGATAGGATAGGATAGGATAGGATAGGATAGGATAGGATAGGATAGGATAGGATAGGATAGGATAGGATAGATAGATGGATAGGATAGGATAGGATAGGATAGGATAGGATAGGATAGGATAGGATAAGATTAGATTAGATTAGATTAGATTAGATTAGATTAGATAGATAGATAGATAGATTTTTTTTATCCCATGATATATCCCAGGACCCAAGGTACAGAGGTCCAGGTTTTCCGACGTGCTCTTCTTCTCCCAGTTCCTTATAGACAAGAACAGATCCAAATTTCTGATTCAATGATGATTTTACCAAGAAAATTGTGATTTAATGGGATTTAAATCAAAGATAAGGAAGATTTTTTACTGAGGAATACTGGGATTTTTTTTGTTCGCTAAGTTGCGAAGTGACTCTAAAGACCAGTAGATTCACCGTTATATCATTGGGTTCATCAGGGCTTCGTTTTTATGTCCTAATTGAATTCACATCACCCAATTCTTCAGTTGCGAAAATATTTCATCTCCAACAGATACGGCTGTTTTGGTCATGTGATGTTCAACATCCCCATATTTTGGGACATTTACCAAAGCCTGTTGAAATCCATCGATTTCATCGATGGCACTGGTGTGGCCCAATGGTGTGGCTCAGTACAGGATGGGACCCCAGTTCGGAATCGCTAAGTTGGTGTGTTTATAACTCCAATTTCACTATGGTTTTTGTTGGTGATATATCTATAGTTAATGGGCTTATAACCCATTTACAACTGGGGTGGGGCACCACCTTGTACAGATTTATCCTATCTGTAAATAATTCATCACAGATGTATATATATATATATACCCTCCGAACAGCCATGACAATTCATCGAATCGGAAAAAATGATGATAACCAATAGGATGCAATTATCAGAAATATATATATAATCCATCATCAAATTAGATATATGATAGATATATATATATACACCAAAGGATGCAATGGGGTACGCAATCTTCAAACCCAAAAAAGAACTGTCGGCGGATTCCAACATCGGCAAAACACCAGTTCTGATCATTCTGTAACCCTCCGGAAACCCCAACAAAACCGTGGAAAATGCTCCGTTTTCAATAAGTAAATCTATGAATGGGCCATTTTCCGTAGGGACGTTAAATGATCCGGAGATCTATTGAAGTAAATGATTTGTTTAATACATCTCCGGTATTTTAACGCTATGGAACATGGATGAAAATGGACCATGTTGAGTAGGTAAAACATCCATAAAACGATTCGCCTGCTTTTGAAATCCCACTTTGGTTGGCGCAAGAATCCCGTTATCAGATGGAGAATCTCCCGTTGTTCAAAAAGGAGTGTTCCTATATTTGTTGGTCTTGGTCGCTCTGACCTCTTTTGTTGCTTCATATCCCGTTCGTACAAGATGGTGCCCCATAGATAGCTAAGTTATTTTTCGAGACTTTCCCAGCCATGCTTAATGGCTATCCGAAGCATGAAAACAAGATGAACTTGGCGAACTGTTGCTCTGGGATCGGGGATGGGTGATCATAGGGGATGATGGGCTTCACATGGCTTCTGTGGTGTTTGTTGCTGAAACCATGCTGAAACACCAGAAAAAATACATTTAAGATAGCTATGGATAGCTATGGATAGCTATGGATAGCTATGGACAATGACGCACTAAGTGAGATGATTTACCGTAATACAAAAATGGTGAGGTTCCATGGTTATGTCAAATGACCAGAGCATAGATGGTTGATTGCCGTAGGGTATCTTCTTCCTATTGTTCGTAGTATACTCAGTATACTCCCATCCTTGCTAGTTTTTGGTGATCACTGCTTCTTCAAAAATCACAGATATATATATATATATATATATATTCCCATTACACATATTATATATATAAGGTTTCAAGCACCTCGCTCTTTTCCTTGCAACTGGCACTGCGTGAGTGTCTTTGCGCAACCTTGAGCTCCATGGTCATAAAGAACGGTGAGCTCCAAGGGACCCATTTTGTGAAAGGACTGCAGTCGGGTCGGGTCATCGAAGAGGGTGGGTTGACTTGAGCAGCAAGGACAGGAACGG
>Ga0126342_10008001_pt1 | contig 18905 bp, 15 predicted proteins | sample Cyp1metagenome_FD_92528 | JGI IMG/M metagenome (GOLD analysis project Ga0126342, IMG submission 92528) | Coral microbial communities from Lord Howe Island, Old Settlement Bay, Australia - Cyphastrea 1 metagenome | ecosystem: Host-associated > Invertebrates > Cnidaria > Coral ... | reverse complement strand
GTTACGTTTGGATATGTGAAGTTATTGTATGTGAAGTTATTGTATGTGAAGTTTGTGTGTGTGAAGTTTGTGTGTGTTAAGTTTGGGTATGTGAAGTTATTGTATGTTACGTTTGGGTATGTGGAGGCGGCGGGCGGCGGGAGGAGGACGAGGAGAAGGCGAAGGAGCCCGGGATACAGAATCAAAAACAAGAACCCCACACAAAGATGTGGGGAAAAACCTAGCGATTTTCAGCGGGGTTGATCGCCCCAATGACAAACGAATCAAGGAGTTGATGGTCAGGACCCGAGGATCCAAATAGCAGAGTTGACAACAGCCGTGCAACATATCCTGATGTCAACTCTGAGAGTTATAACTATCAACTCGCAAGGGTTATATTGGGACGATGATATGAATCAAGCATGTCTACATCGAGAATTTAATATACTTTTTCGTCATGGTCAGTGCGGATAGGTGCGGATCGTTGGTCCATTGTTCGTTAAAGGAGCTGTGTAACAAGCTCATTGAACCGTACAACATTTCATCAAGTCCTTCTGCAAAACAAAATCAGGAGTGCCGTCATTTCAAGAAACCCCTTATTAAACATCAACCTCTTCTACATTTCATCAAGTCAGCACAAAAAAAATAGAAAGAGTAAACTCCTATCTTTCAGAGGGGTAGGTATACCCCCAAGCAGTATTTAAAACATAATGTTTTCCCAATGTTGTCCTACATTCTGTTGGGTCATAGAATTGGATGATGGGAAAATTTTAACCGGAAACCCCTATAAATGGCAAAACCCATGGTTTCTGGTTAAAATTAAACCCCTATAAATGGCAAAAACCATGGTTTTTCCGGTTAAGATTTTCCCAACAAAACCCATCCTTTGGGGGGGCACAAGCCCAAAACACGTCTCTTCGGTCTCAGGCAAAGCGAAAGAGATGTGGGAGAGACCAGCGGAAGCCGTTGAATCCAAGGTGCGGCGAGCCTCACGGGGGACGACCACAGGGCGATGAATGGAAACAATGGCGATACTATATATGTAGTCTAATTATATAGCATATTACATATTATACCTATATACATAATATTATATAGTGCACATATATATATATATATTTAATATTATATATTTATATGTATATTATATAGTGCATATATATATATAATATTATATATATATATATATATGTATATTATATATATACACATTATATTACATATAAATACAATGTGTATTGGTTTATAAGTGGTACATAGTTGGAAATCATGGCCATTAACTTGACGATGCAACAACTATGAGGATATGATTGGGATATGACGGGTATATAATTGGGATTCATTGGGTATGTAGCCAGTTACTGTTATATAATTTATAATTGGGTATATGTGGGGGTATCATCGGGTAAATTGAAATGGATACCCTCCTGGTAAACTAACATAACTATGTAAAATCACCATTTTTAATGGGACAATTCACGAATTAAATGGTGATTTTCAATAGCTATGTTTGACATAACCAGAGGGTAAATGGTACTGTCAACCAACTCATCTACTGTTGGAATCCGGTAGGACTGAGCAGGGAACAAGGCTGACCAGTCAACGGTCCATTGGTGTTTACCCGGCCTGGTAAACGTTTACATAACCATGGAAAGATCCACCATTTTTCATGGGAATATTTTACGAACTAAATGGTGATTTTCCATAGTTATGTTAAATTACCAGAGGGTATCTAAACTTACATCAAAGATGTGTATCACATTGATATTTCTCAGGGCATCGATGTGATCAATGTCCAAGCTTATCCAGTTATCCACGTTAAGATAAACTGAATCTTAAATGTCATAAGGAAGGTATCGTGCACAGTAGCGCTTTGTCAAAATGTCATGTCCCAAACCTTGCGAATTGAAATACAGTTTATGGAACCTCAAAGCCTCAAAATACAAGAAATCCATATAGATCCAAAACCGTGAAAACAGTAGAAACCATTATTTACCATTATTATATAATACTGGTCAATCATGGTTAATAATGGTCAATAATGCTTAATAGTGGTTAATAATGGTATGATGGCTTCAAAGTTTGAATCTCCGCCATTTTCTCCCCAATCCTTTCTTTCAGATCTTTCAGTGTCCCAATGCTCGGATGTGCCACAGGAGATGGAGGAGCACTCCTGGTGGCAGGACAGGGTGCCCAAGTACTCAAAGGGTGCCTTAGTAAGTGACCAGCAAAGTTGACCCGGGATAGTTAACCTTAGATTATGATTTCGTATTACCATCTAGTTAATTAACATAGCCATGGAAAGATCCACCATGCTATTAAGTACTGTAAACCCAGGTAAACCATCTATTTCATCCTATACCATGGCTATGTTAAATAACCAGAGGGTATTTATCCTTAATCGATGTTATGAATTATGATTATGACATCGAATTGTCATTATTTATGATCATGTAGTTTTTTATACACCATTGTTACCCTCTGGTAAACTAACATAGCTATGGAAAATGACCATTTCTAGTTGATATACCCATAAAAAATGGTGATTTTCCATAGTTTATGTAAACGTTTACAGGAGGGTATCTAAACTTACACCAAAGATGTGTATCACATTGATATTTTCCATAATATATGGGCTAATCCTTCCCATTGACTTTCATATTTTTCAAGATGCTTAAAACATGTTAAAACCACCAACCAGATACACCATTGTTAAATTGTCAGCCAAAACCCTTTGGTATTTGGTATTGGCTGAGAATGCGACCTATTGGTCGAGACCATCGCAATGTTGACAGGGCCTCTCGACCAAAATCGCTGCTGGTAGAAAAGACCACAGAGTAGATTGGCACACATATCAACGGCCATGCAACAGGAACCGATTTATTGGAGGTACTTACCACAAATAAGGCCTATGTTTTAGGCCTATTTTTTAGGGAATATCCCCACAAATGGTTATTTCATGAGGTTGATAGAATTACTTGGCTTTAATGGGATCTGATTGGATGATTAGATTGAAATTGAATGTATTTGTTTATGGAATTTCACTCTCAAATGGATTGTTTTTGTGGTAGTTAAACCATGTTAAACGATATGAATCATTTACTGGATTTATAATTACAAATGATCCCAATAACGCGCTCCGAAACAACATGTTCAATCCCAATCAATGTTGTTTCTTCATGAGAAAATCATCAATCAATTGGGATGTATTCTGTCTGTGTTGCCAGGTTGAAATCTTTGAAATCGGTACACACTTTCATATTTCTCGGCTGGGGTTCTTCAGCGATTCACCAAGAACATGACCACCAAGCAGAGGAAGACCAGATGAAACTAGAAACTTTAGTTGCATCCGTAGATTATCAGATTATGCCACTAGATTATCTGATAATCTACGGAAGCAACCACCCAAAGCATCGATTTTAGTCAACTACTCAAATCGAGTGGCAATTTCAACCGGTTTCATAGCGATTTAGGGTATCCCCAGAAAGGCGTGGCCGGCCACGCTGTGAGGCGTCGAAAGCTGATGCAAAATCGTGGAGCGCGACCTCTTTCTGGGGCAATTCCTGAAAAAAAACAACTGCGACGGCGTGGGATGCGTGGGATACAATGGAGACATATGAAGTGACCAAAACCCTTATCGTTGATTGATTATGATAGGGAGTTCTGCTGGGTATAGTTCAATGATGTTTAATGGAAATTATGATCTATTGTGGGAACCCCTATCAACCGATGCTCATGTGGGGATCAGTGGAAGGCAGCACAGATTGGATGGATCCGTTTGCCTTTTTTTGTAAACCATACCGACGGGGGGTTGATTCGATTTTTTTAAAGAAGATGTCATATTGGGTACGTTCTGAGGGTCCGCATTTTTACTGGACATAGCCCATGCACTGTAAAAACGATAATTAAGGAAGAAAAACAACGATAACCATAATTATATTACAATATGTATGTTAAATTATGTTAACTGTTAACATATATCAACATCATGTTACTGAAACTGCATGGTGATTCTAGCGATATCCGAGTTAGATCATTTGTATGTCCCACGGAGAAAACGCAGGAAGGGAGAATCAAAATGTCATTTTACACGATAACAAAATCTTGTTGGTGGTTTCAACCATTTTCATGTTCCATTTCATATATGGGATAATCCTTCGCATTGACTAATATTTTTTAATATTTTTTCAAGATGGTTAAAACCACCAACCAGTAAGAGACCAAACAAATTGATTAGAAACTCTTTTGGTGGTTTCAAACATTTTTTTTGACTTTCCCATCATATTGGGAATGATCATCCCAACTGGCTGGCTCATATTTTTCAGAGGGGTAGGTATACCAACCACCAAGCAGCAAAAATAAGGTTCTTGTCTGAGGATGTCTTGGCGTAATGTGGCTACAGTAAAAATAATGCTCCAAGAAGCGCTGTTGCTGCCACGGAAAAAGTGTGTCCAATACAAAGAATTTTCATACATAGCCCAATGAGCAAGTAACTTCCTAATGGCTGCCGCGAGAGTTGCAAGTTGAGATGAGCCGCGTTGAGATTTCTCAGTTTCAAGACCTATAGACATGGGGGATGTAACCAATAGAAATGGGGGATGTATGTAACAGTTTGCGAACTTGAATATGGCCCATTGAAATCGTGGATTTACCCATGAAAAATTGTGATTTTCCATAGTTATGTAACAGTTTACCACAGGGTAATCTATAGAAATGGGGATGTAACCAGCACAAAGAGATTCTCGGATGATCATCAATTTCTTGGGCTATGTTGGTGTCACCATATTATGGCCAGATGGTAAGAGATGAGATAACGCCGGGAAAATGGGATAGAACACATACGTATGATCCGTATGTTATTGTTTTCCGCTGATTTCAAGTGGGGTGCATTTAGAATATTTTGGAATCTCTTTCTGACACATTCTTAGCCATTCTAATCCCATTAATACTGGTTGCTGGTTTGGAACATTTTTTATTTTTCCATATATATATACATATATATATATATATTATATTGGGAACAGTAATCCCATTTGACGAACTCATATTTTTCAGAGGGGTTGGTGGCTCAACCACCAACCAGAATAGTTGACGGTAGAGGGATGGGAGTATCTATAAACAGATTGGTTATCCGGCCTGGTAAACATACAAAAAACCATGGAAAATCACCATTTTTAATGGGAAAATCAACTAATTATAAATGGACCATTTTCAACAGCAAACTGTTAAATTACCAGATTGTCTCAGAGAGTGCACAATCCTTTAACGGGTATATCACCCCACTGGAAAAGAATCGTTTTTTCACCAACGTTGTGTTCTGGGGTATTTCCAATCATATTATTTTTGTAACCCTTTGGTAATTTAAGATAGATATTGAAAATGACCATTTATATATATATATATATATATATATATATATTATACATATAGTGAGTTTTCCCATTAAAAAATGTGATTTTCCATAGTTATGTTAGTTTACCAGAGGGTAATGATATTTGATACTTGTATAATGCGTGTTACTAATTGAAATACCTGCCAGATATACTATATTTGTGAATGTTCTATATTGATTCATTGCTGTTCAAATTATGTGCATATTGTTATGTGTTATTTTAAAGATAAGTTACATGTTTTACAATTATGATTCATTGTATTCTGCTGTTCTGTTTTTGCAGCCTTTGTTTTTGCACAACATATGCATCATATGCGACAATCCTGATATCAGATTGTATACATTGTATGTATATATATATATACACAATTATACATACATAAATATAAATGATACTATATATATTTTTTACATTGCATGATGCCGTTTATATTCATGTATCTGCATACACATACAGTATACATGTTGCCTTTCGGCTCGGTAGCTGAAAAACATCCCATCGTCAAGCCTGCAGGCAGATCCGATAGAAACTGGTGACTGTGGTTATAACCCAGTTATACCCAGGCAATATCGGTAAAGCAATGATAAAGCCGCCATAGGTGGTTTATAGCATCCATAAATATAGTAAAACTAGGGATGCTGCAAGTATTATTGCTTTATAACCCCACTTATGGGACTTACTAGGATTACTTATCACGCATTAAGTGGGAGGATCCTCCAGGAACATTGATAGTATTGAATCATCAGAACATGAATGAACATGAGATACGAACGTGGGTGTTTCGTTTCTGGAATGAAGAAAGTGTGAAAATGTTTCTGTCATTACTCATCATTACTCGCGAAATAGAGTATATCTGGTTGGTGGTTTGGAACATTTATTTTTGATATACTGGGAATAAACATCCCAACTGACTTTCATATTTTTCAGAGGGGTAGGTATACCACCAACCAGATATTGAATAAATTTGCTTTCAGGTTGGTAACGGGATTCCCATCATGGACGATCTCCCCAGTAAACCTCAGTTGGTGTAGGAAGAAACAGTGCGATTTCCCGTGTAATCATCCATCATCGATTTTTTTTACCAATTTGATTCCCACATATTTCGATAGTCAAAAATTGTTATATATATATAATTGATGATTTGATGTTTTTTTTCCAAATTAACATGAAATTAGCATCCTTTTACAACAATCAAACAACAGGGGTGTAAAATTGTCATTGCTCATATTCCCTTGAACACCAGGTGAATCGGATGGTTTTTACCTCGATATGTGGCCCTTAAAAATATCCCTAACGTTGGAATGTTGGGAGCAACCCATCAGATTCCTGGAAGATCATCCAGAGAACCCATCATTGATTGGTGGTGACTGGAACCATGGAACCATGGCTTTTAATGGTGGTTTTCATGGTGGTTAATAATGGTTAATAATGGTTAATGATATATATATACTGGTTGGTGGTTTCAAACATTTTGAATGACTTTCCAGATATTGGGAATGGAAAAATCATCCCAACTGACGAAGTCATATTTTTCAGAGGGGTACGTTGAAACCACCAACCAGGCAAGTTTTATTTTTGTATCCACTGTCCGAACTATAGATAAATGTGCCGAACAAATTTCTGAGCACTGACGCGTTTCTTGAAGTTCTATAGCACCTTCTTAATCACATAGTTGTCACATACTTGTTTCAGCAGCTCCGAACCACTGCTAGAGGCACAATCTGATTGATCTGATTGTTTTTCAACACATTCTCTATGGATCCCAAGCGTGTGTGGGAAGATCATGGTTTCCAGTAGAACAAATAAGACGCAAAAACATTGCGTGAATGTTGGCATACTGTGGATGGGCCAGCGAAATCCTGCACCACCTGGGATGGTAGAAAGATGTAGAAAGCCTATAAATACTAGGATAAACCATCTATCAACTGGTGCAGGATTTCGCAACCATCCACCGTAGACATGTCCCCAGTTTCTGGGGTAAGATCCATTCAGAACGGTGTATGCATTGATTGGGCTGATCATCATGGGGTCTTAGCCTTGTATGAGTTTGTTTTACATATTCTGGTTGGTGGTTTGCAACATTTGTTATTTTTCAATATATTGGGAACAATCATCCCAACTGACTAATATTTTTCAGAGGGGTAGGCTCAACCACCAACCAGTATTTAAAACATTTTAAAACATCTCTTTTCAGTCACTCTTAAGAGATGTTTTTCGATTCGCCCGGGTTTTGTGGAAAATTTCGCCCTGTTTTTTGAGTCGGTCGGGATGCACCACTGCTTCATCTGCCAGGGCCACTGGCGGCGGGGCAGGGCACATGATCAGCTCTGTGTTAGTTTCTTGGGAATCCAACATGGCTGGCGTTTCTGAAGTTCGATGGTCGTTGTTTGATGGCTGGATACCCTCCGGCAATCAGTCAATGGGAAAAAAAGCTTTTTGAATGCAGGGTTGTCATGGGACCATCATATTAGTAAATGGAGAATGTTGGATATGTTTTGATATTTTGATATTGATGGAACATATTACAGCTACCAGTAGATTGAAGTGTTGGGCTGTGCTCCCGCGCCGGCCATGCGGCCGTGCCGTGTTCTGATGCTTTCATCCAGCATGGCCATAAAGCTGACCCCCAAAATAAGAGTGACATATATTGAAGGCTTAAGCACAGCCACGAAAATTTGGATGCTAGAGTTTATCATAGTTTATCGTTTAGCCTATGGAATATTTTTTTTTTTAAAGCTTAGTTTACCAGAGGGTAAGGGTTTATGAACCATCTATGATCATCTTTGGGGGTCACCTTTGGTGTTTTCAGTTTTAGGACGAAAAGAGACCGGCCGGATGACCCTTTATGAAACTTGACTTGAGTTCACCCACATACCCGAAAAACGTCTTAAGATGTTCCATTCCTTTTCTGATTCTTTTGAAAGGATGATCATTCGCATGATTCGCAGCGGGGTGGTTTCTAATTCTGGTTGGTGGTGACTGGAACATGAATTTCATGACTTTCCATATCTTGGGAATGTCATCATCCCAACTGACTTTCACTCCATCATTTTTCAGAGGGGTAGGTTGAAACCACCAAGCAGATCCATTATTAACCATCATTAATCATCATTAACCATAATTAAATCACCATTAATCACCATCTGACCATGTGTTTCAGAGGGGTAGGTATACCACCAAGCAGTAATTCCAATTCATCTTGGGGCGCTATGCTTTGCTATGCTGGCCAGGTTGCTTCACATGGCTAAAACTGGACCTACCCGGCCTGGTAAACTAACAGTTTGCGAACTTGAAAATGGCCATTTATAGTTGATTTTCCCATTAAAAATGGTGATTTTCAATAGTTATGTTAGTTTACCAGAGGGTAAAGCTTGGGAAGCTGAATCTGACCAGCATATGAATGTGGTCCCATCTGACCCATTTCGAAAAACACCACGAATGACGAGTTGACCGGCATTTCTCGGATCGAGAAGTCCACATTGTTGCTAGCTGAATGTCCATTTTGTTGAGAGAACATCGTTCGACCGTTAGACCTTCATCTTTTTGACGGCAAGCCTCCCCGTTGTTGCTAGTTCCATCTCAGTTTTGCTTGGTTAACGTCCAATTCTGAAGCCTGGTTGGTGGTTTCAAACATTTTTTATTTTTCCCATCATATTGGGAATGTCATCATCCCAACTGACTATATCATATATTTTTCAGAGGGGTAGGCTCAACCACCAAGCAGTGAAGGCTCCATGCAGGTTATATTATCACGAAGCCTGCGGTTCCGTCGCTGGCATGATGGTTATTTTGGGGATAAACTCTCCAAAAAACATTCCCAAAATAGATCGCTTCAGATGGTTTCATTTCACGTTGGTGAATTATTCATGTTTATAGTTTTACATCAATTTAAATGAAGGCTTATTAATGGTTATATGAATGGTTCTTGATGGCGTTTTGATATATTGATATGTGTTTTTGATAATAAAAAACAATGATTGATTCATGGTTATTTCAGATGCATGGCGTCCTGGTTTTGCCTCTGTTGAAATATCCAAGGCTGGGTGTGTTGGAACTGCCTTGGGCTATGGACGGGATGCCCAGACTGCCCAGGGAAACTGGCCCAGTGACTGGCGGGTTCCCATAGGAGTTTCCCAGGAAAATCGTGGGAAACTGTAGGAAGAATATCCATCAATGGAGGTGTTAAAAGTTCATAGATATTTATGTCTATCTATATTATCTATGGCATCTATGGTAAATTTCTGGTATATCTATATTTCAATTTCTATTATCCACTGGTTGGTGGTTTCAAACATGTTTTATTTTCCATAATATATGGGATAATCCTTCCGATTGACTTTCATATATTTCAAGATGGTTAAAACCACCAACCAGTATTTTCCTGGGAAAATCAACTATAATCATGGATTTGCTGAGACGATTTGTTGTTTTTCGAAATTGGAATCCACCACGAATGGGGGATCCATAGGGAATAGGTTTTGTATTTTTGGAACCCCTTAAGCAAGTCCAAGACTAAGCGATGATTGGGATCCCTTCCCTGTAGTGGTAAATATCACAACAAGAGGCCGGAAATGAATAGATCAATTATGGCTTGGCTGGCAAATCAAGTTCATGAACTGAAATCGGCAAAAAGCGTTTTTGTTTGCGAGAAAGACCATCAACATGTCTGGTGACACACTGTTGGCAATAAAACTCGAGGGGCCGCGTTGGACACCACATGGAAGATCACAATACAGCAACACTTGATGCATGTTTGATGCATTTTTTCCTTTGTTTTTCCTCTGATAAGTCAAGGTATGTCACATCCCACAAAAAACATGGTTGATTTTGCACAACTGTGGCCTTAATTAACTGTAGCCGTTGGCTGGATATCGGTGGATGTAAATTCCATGATTTTTTTTCGATGGTCAAATCCGGTCCGATGTCTTCCAGTTACCCGGCCTGGTAAACGTTTACATAGCTATGGAAAATCACCATGCTATTAATGGGTAAATCAACTATAAATGGATAAATGGGCCATTTTCAATAGCTATGTAACAAATTACCGGAGGGTACCTCCGTTATTTGTCGACCCCCAACATCCTGACAGCAACAGACAGCACATCTTTGAGGCAATGGCTCGTACGGAAGCATAGCGGAGATTTTGGGCGGTGTGCTTTTTGACTCAGTCAGGATCTGTTTGAGAACTGCCTAGGTTCTCATTTATTTGTCCATTTTTGTCCATGTACTTGTAAAAGACAATGTAACTAGGTGAATTACATAGAATTACAACACCATTTGGTACGTTTTGCCGTTTGTTGCGGGTAAATTGAGGGTCTAAACATGGTATACTGATGTATACTGTATAATTACTGGTACAGAAACTACAGTCATGTCTCAAGTGGTAAACCCGAAGTCAAAAAGCTGCTGAGATGGTTTCCTAGGCTCATAGTCTCAAAACTGAATTGGCATGCAAAAAAAAATGCGTTGATTTGAATCCAATGGATATGCATTACAGTACAGTACATTACAGTACAGTACATACAGACATACAGACATACAGACATACAGACAGACAGACACACAGACACACAGACACACATACACACATACACGCATACATCCCTACACCCCTACATACCTACATACCTACATACCTACATACCTACATACCTACATACCTACATACCTACATACCTACATACCTACATACGTACATACGGTACCTACGGTACATACGGTACATACGTTACATACGTTACCTACGTTACGTACGTTACATACGTTGCATACGTTACATACGTTACATACGTTACATACATTACATACATTTCCTACATTACCTACATAACATAACATAACATTAATTACAGTACATTACATTACATTACGGTACATTACATTACATGACATTACATTACATGACATGACATTACATGACATTACATTACATTACATGACATTACATGACATTACATTACATTAAATTACATTAAATTACATGACATTACATTACATTACATGAGATTACATTACATTACACTACATGACATTACATTACATGACATTACATTACACTACACTACATTACATTACATGACATTACATTATATTACATGACATGACATTACATTACATTACACTACATTACATGACATGACATGACATGACATTACATTACATTACATACAGACAGACAGACATACAGACATACAGACATACAGACACACGGACACAGACAGATACACACATACACACATACACACATACAAACCTACATACCTACATACCTACATACCTACATACCTACATACCTACATACGTACATACGGTACCTATGGTACATACGGTACATACGTTACATACGTTACCTACGTTACGTACGTTACGTACGTTACATACGTTACATACGTTACATACGTTACATACATTACATACATTACATACATTTCCTACATTACCTACATAACATAACATAACATAACATTAATTACAGTACATTACATTACATTACATTACAGTACGTTACATGACATTACATTACATGACATGACATTACATGACATTACATTACATTACATGACATACATACATATACTACCTATAGTTTTTTTTTGAGATTGCTGCATCCAACAAATGAATCGGAAGAGCAACGGTGCAAGGTCCGATATCCTGGATGAATGCATTACGGCCCGCATGCTCCGCTTAGGACTGGCCGAAAAGGTTGGTGGATGAAGAGCCCATTGTTGGGGCCAAATTTCATAGGGAAAATATAGGAACATGAGGATAAACCACGGAAATTAGATGATCTTCCATGATTTGTTCATATTCCAAAGTGGATTTAAGTGGATGATGCTGATGATGATGATGATGATGATGATGAAGTTTTTTTTTCCTATTCAAGGTTTTTTTTTAGGATATTTTTTTTCCCTATCTTTACAGCACATTAAAAAAAATAACTGCGGCGTCCTGTTTTTTGTGTTTTTCCCTTTCGATCCAATGAAAGTGACGACTGGCAGGGAACCTGTCCGAAGAGGTGAATGGAAGATGTTGTGGCTTCAGCAAACGGATAGAAACCCTGAGCAAACTAGCTGGATCCTTGCTTAGTACCCAATAAATCCATGTCCAACAAAGATATGATATATTATATATCCAGGCTGGAAACCTAATAAGTTGGATGTTACTGGTTCTCAACTTTAAAAAACCATCAAAGTTCCACTGCAATCATATCGCTTTAGTAGCGAGTTTTCTGTGAGTTTGGTTGGACGGTGTGCTCAACATACTGTGGATGGTTGTGAAATCCTGCATTGAGATGGTCAACATCCGGTTATAATCCCATTATTTACAGCGTTTCATGGTTGCCAACAATTGAGCAGTGTTCAAAAGCCTGGTGGTTGATGAAAATAGGAGATATACTACCCTTCATATACTGGGGATTACAATAATCCAAGAACGGGGGATCTATATGAAACCACCAGTACCCTCTGGTAAACGTTTACATAACTATGGAAAATCACCATGCTATCTAGCTGGGTAAATCCACTATTTCTATGGCCATATTCAATAGTTATATTTGTTTACATGTTCAAGTTCGCAAACTGTTAGTCATAACCAGAGGGTAAACCTCCATTTTCCTATGGTTTTCCTGTGGTTTTCCTATGGTTTTCCCATTAAAACCTCCATTACCAGGCCGGGTATTTGCTGGTCAACCCTGGTGAATTGCTGGTGGAGTTCCAAGATCCAAATGACTTCTGAAGATTGCTGTGACTTGATAGGTAAAACCACAAATCTAAACTTCAAGGTTCATTGCTTTGCAATTGGGTTTGGATCGATGTTTAAAGTTGTTTTTCACATACTTCGCTTGAGACAATCCAGTTCAGCAACCATGTATTCACTTCAAAAACATCGATTTACCATCTTTTGCTGGTTGAAACATGTTTAAGCTCCGCGTCTTTTCACTAAATCCAGTTGAATAGTTTTTCTCCATCTCAAGTTGTTGAATCCTAGTTTCGAGTTCGGAAGTCCATTGTTTTTTTTGTTAAACCATTATTTTTGATTCTGAAAACTGCCATGGTCTATCCCGCAGGAGGCACAGCTGCAGCAACTGCTTTGGCTGTGGCTTTGTCTCAAGCAGCGAATTATGTGGGGTTTCCATAAACGGGGGATCTCCAAAATGGTTGGTTAATAATGGAAAATCCTATCAAAATGGATGATTTTTCGGGGTAGCCCTATTTCAGGAAACCTCCATATGTGGGGTTTCACTATGAAAAATGCTGGGAAAAGCAGCAACTGATGGAGAGTGGATCAGACTGGAGCCGTGTCTGGGAAAATCGCTTTGGGTCTTGCGCAACTCCCATCATTCCCATCCCAGATTTCCGGTGGAAAACTCGGATGGGATTGGATCCAACTGACCCTGCCTTAGACCCTGGTAGGACTTGGGGGATGGACGATTGATGTTTTTTTTTTGTGACGGACTGTGACGGTCATGTTTTTCAAATAGACGGAACGTGACGGAACAAAGCAGCTGAGCACATCTGGATTGTATCCAAGTTTTTTTCTAGTTTGATTTCATGCCCCTATCAAAAATGCCAATGTTTATTGATGAGAAACCGAGAAACCATCGAATTTCATTGGACAATTTGTAAACGACAAATCCAATTTAGTGAATCACTATACCTCAGCACGGATTTTACAATTACAAGGTTAGTTAGAATATCAGAGATCAAACATAATGTTGTTGGTGAAACAATTCAATCTGCACCATCCCCCAATCATCACCATGTTTATAGGTGGTATGTTGACCATTCCCAGTCATGGTTGGTTTGTGACATTGTTTTACCCACTATATATATAGAATTCCCATCTAGAAATCACCTTATTTTTGTTGGTTTTTTATCCCATTAAACCACCATTGTTCATAGTTAAATCCCATTAAAATCACCATTTTTTTGTTGGGTTTTTTATCCCATGAAAAACCACCATTAAACCATTAATTGAATCCCATGAGTCATGACAGTTTGACTTAAAGGGAATGACCAGCAGCTACGACTCCTGGTCATTCCTCCCCTAAAAACCGTCGCCAGGTGCAAATCTGCATTTTCGAGCGAGCGGGTAAAGGTGACCGGGCGTGAAAAAACCCGGCCTGGTCAACGTTTACAAAAAACTATCCCATGACGGATCCATGGTGCTGCTATATATGGTGCTCCATGGATCCCATCAATATACCCCAGTCATGTTAGCATATATACCAGCACCATGGATCCTATGGGTATGGAACGATCCACCATGCTATCTAGCTGGGTAAATCCACTATTTCTATGGTCATTTTCAATAGGGAACTGTAACAAATTACCAGAGGGTGCAGTCAAAGATGCTTGTTTTACTATGGAGAAACCAAGGCATATCCTGCAATCCCACTGGTTGCAGTCGTTGATTAGATGGTTTTTTTCCCCACCAAGCCATAGGTACAAGATATACCAAAGCGGCTCGTGTATGTTTCCCAAAAGGACACTATGGACCCAAGGTTTTCCTTGAAAAATGCCATAAATGCTGCATGTTCCATATGTTAAATCAATGGTGCTTAGGATATTGTTCCATGTTTGATTGAGATGGTCACATGTCTCTTTCGGATAGTGGGTTGGGTCAGAAGCTATATGTTCTTTTTCCCATGTTGACTAGGGGAATGAACACACATGAGCAGAAGCTGTTTAGATGTGAAATCCAACATACCACTGTTTTCATCCACATCCATGTGGGTGTTTCTCTCAATTGGGGAACCCCCTCAAACATTTGATTCCTTCCTAAAGCTAGCTAAGTTTGATGGTTTTTGGATTCCACACGTGTAGAAATGTCCCTTAAAACTCAATCTTTAGTATTTTCTTCCCAATCAATAGATAAATAACTTGGTATTTTTCAGTGTACCCCATGTTCTTTTCGAAGAAACAACTGTGTCAAGATCCCCTCAACGGAGTCGGACTCCCCAAGGATCCAAAGTCCTCGAGAAGAACGAGGACAAGAGCCTGGTCTTCAGAGAGGACGCCTTAACCGGAAAAAAAGTCGTCGAAGCTGCCAGAGAGATAGGCCAAGAATCATCCTATTGCCATCTATCGCGCCATTGGGAGATGATGAACCCATATACCCTCTGATAAACTAAGAGTTTGCGAACTTGAAAATGGCCATAGACATAGTGAGTTTTCCCATTAAACATGGTGATTTTCATGTGATTTTCCATAGTTTTCTGTAAACGTTTACCAGGCCGGGTAACCCATCTCCAGATCTTGCAAGGTTGATCACCACTGGATAGCCATGGCAACCAACCTTTGCGTTCGATGCGATATGGAGGTTTCCTAAGTCATGGGGGTACCCCCAAAAAATGTTATAACGGCAAATCCTTGAAACAAATGATTCTTTTTGGGGTACCATCATTTTAGGAAACCTCCATATTTTCAATGGGAATTAGTGGTGATTATTTAATTGATGATTGATGGTGATTCATGGGAATATGATTGGAAAATGGGAATATAATGGTGAAATCTACTTTGATGGGCCATGGAATTAGCTCATTGGTTCATAATTTTTCTTTGGCTATAACCCACGAACTATCCTCAATGATGATCAATTTTCTAACTAGTGAATTAATTCGATTGCCTATCCAAGTATAAACGGGGTTGGGATTCCATCTAGAACTGGTTTATAAGATGGTGTGTTTAAAAAAATCTTGAAGAATAACTGGCTTAGAATATGGTTCTCATGTGTTACAAGGATCAATGGATTGGTTTAAGGGAAAATCGAAAAAGGATCACTACCTCGAAATACTCGGAGTTTTATTCCGGATGACGGTCCATTTGTCATGGACAGTTTTGGTCAGGCTGATGGTCAGTTTTGACCCATCCCATGCAGGAGGAGGGCAAGACTTTGTTGGTGCCTTTGCATCCAAAAAGCAGCTCGAAGGCCAGCGTGGCTGGCTGGGAAGCAGCAGTTGATGCATGGGAAAATGAGGGGATCATGTAGGACCATGATGAAGATAAATGAAGGTCTTAATGGGAAAATCAACTATAATCTTGGATGGTGTTTCCTTTCAACAAAGCGAAGTTAAGATAGTTCAGGTCTGAAGTAGTCGTTCAAAGAAGTGCATTTTTCTTTGCATATTGAAGATACACTATTTTCATGAACAAATGCAATTGCCTTTTAAGCCCTTCATTGAAAGTGCGCAGTAGCTTTCAAAGAGTTGAGTATATACGTGGGCTGTGTTTGAAGATAGATTGCTTATTGAAAGGATGCAGCAATCCTGAGCAAGAACCTGAGGACATCTTTCAAAGATGTATATAACATGCCTTAAAGATAGAAGTTTTTTTGGAAGAGGGGGCAATCATTGCCTTTAGTTCAGACGTTTTCTACCCAATTATCCAAAACAACTAAACAGTAAATCATCGCGAGTTGGGGATGGGGGGTTCGCACACGTTATATGATATAATATAATATGATATAATATGATATTATATGATTATATGTTTTTAATATCGTATTGTGTTATCTTATATTATATTATTTAAATATATTATATTGTATTACATTATATTATGTTATAATATTATATTATATTACATTGCATTATATTATATTATATTACATTACATTATATTGTATTATATTATATTATATTATACTATTTAAAAAATATTATGTTATATTGTATTATATTATATTATAATATTACATTACATTACACTACATTACATTATATTATATTATATTACATTACATTATATTATATTATTTATATTTTATAGATTAGATTATATCATACTATATATATATATATATGTATAAATAGAGAGAGAGAGGGAAATATATACACTGTAGTTGAAACGCGTGTTTAACTGTTCAACCCTAAATGTCCTCAACGACCAGGAGCTGAAGAAATTCACCCTGGACGAGGCCCTTTGAGACGAGGGTTAAGCGTTTCCTCAGCGTTTCCAGGTTCCCAAGCAATGGTAGTTCAACCATGGCAAAACGGTGATTTTTTGTCGGAAGCTAATTAGAGAAGATAGCTAATGGCCATGGGAAATTGAATGAAATTGATAAGTTTCCGGTAGTCCAAACATGGTTTGCTGGAAAATCCACCATTTTTTCAGATTTTTCCCAGCTAGACACCTCCATTTTCCTTCGGATTTGTTGTGCTCCAGCCAGAATTCGAAACTAGAAACTCTAGTAGTACCCCTTGGTAATCAAACGTGGCTAGCTGGAAATCCCCTGTAGAGGTTTCTAGCTGGACAAATCATCTACAAACAATTGATTTTTCGTTGCCACGTTTGATTACCACCGGGTAAATCGGGATAATTATGAGTAAATCAATCAAACCGAAAGAAGTATAGGTCTTTGAAACATTTTGAACATGTGCGGGTCTGTTTAAAGGTCGGGTATCAGTAGTATCAGTATCCCGAAGTATCCCATGGTCTATATATAATCATGTTCACGCATGATATGCTGGGGATATACCACATTTCCATCCATTTCCATCCATTTCCATCCATTTCCATCCATTTCCATCCATTTCCACATACACACACACACCAACATGGCTTTGTTTATGTGGATTCAACAGGCTTTCGCGTTTTTTATTTCTGGCATTTTGAGGGAAGCCAGTAATTCTATGTAATTCTTACTGGCAGATGGGGAGTGTTTCGAAAGCGACCATGGAAATCCAGATTATCCAGACGTGGGGTATAAACCATTATAAACCCCACATCCCATGGTTTATCATATTTGTTCCCTTAAAACTTGTAATTGTTGTTGGTAAATCCCATATTTTCGCATCCAAATCCCAAATTATCCTAAGTAGTCCAATTTTAGTGAGTTAACTTTCCGTTTTTGTTGGTTTAATCGCCATGTTTATCCATGTCTTGGTATGTCTTCATGTTTATTTGGGACCCCCGTGGTCGTGCAGGTGGCAAAGCACAACAGCCGAGATAGCTTGTGGATCATCGTGGACGACATGGTCTATGATGCCACCAGGCATGTTGGGCGATTACCCTCTGGTAATGACGAACAGTTTGCGAACTTGAACATGGCCCATAGAAGGTTCGTTGATTTACCCAGCTATAAAATGGTGATGAGTTATTTGGTTGGTGGTTTGGACATGTTTGGAACATCTTTTATTTTTCCATGTTGGAAATTTCATCATCCCAACTGACTTTCACTCCATCATTTTTCAGAGGGGTAGGGTTGAAACCACCACCAGAGGGTCAGATTTCAGAACTGGAGAGCCATGAAGAATCTCATCCCAAAATCCTGGATGTCATTCTGGGTAAATTTCATCGCCTCACGTCGCGACCGAGCCCTTGAAATCATAAGGGAAATGATCCCCAACATGGTATGATGATTAGTGAATTCTTATTTTTTACCCAGATAGATGGTATGATGATTAGTGATTTCTTATTTTTTACCCAGATAGATGGTATGATGATTAGTGAATTCTTATTATTTACCCAGATAGATGGTATGATGATTAGTGAATTCTTATTTTTTACCCAGATAGATGGTATGATGATTAGT
>Ga0126342_10008000_pt1 | contig 18905 bp, 24 predicted proteins | sample Cyp1metagenome_FD_92528 | JGI IMG/M metagenome (GOLD analysis project Ga0126342, IMG submission 92528) | Coral microbial communities from Lord Howe Island, Old Settlement Bay, Australia - Cyphastrea 1 metagenome | ecosystem: Host-associated > Invertebrates > Cnidaria > Coral ... | reverse complement strand
TTTTCTAGGGTAGCTCGAATTGGTTTGATGTCTGTAGCTAGATTTTCTTGGGTCCCTAATTTATACAACATTCATTTTCTAGTAGAAAATCACAGGCCCCAACCGGACCCGGTAAACTGCCACCCGGTTCAATTTATATACTGTCATATCATGTCATATTATGTCATTACATATGTTTACCATGTTTCGAATATGTGAATATGTTTGAACTGCAGTTCAACTGCACATTGAACAGTAGACCTTCAGCCAGGCGGTTTCTGCCTACAACGCTGCGCTGCGTGAAGATGGTGTGCCTCCTGCCGATGCGGCGGTGGTGCACAGCAATGCTGCACAGGTCCGAGCTTCTCTCAGCATGGAGTTGGGGTCCACAACACCTTTTTTTTGCGAATGTGGAATATTGTGGAATAATAATGAATAAATGGGTATATCATGGTATAACAAGCTAAGGATCTGAGAAAGATTCGAAACCCTATTGGTTTCATCCCTGAAGTAGACTGTCAAGAGTTGATTTCTGGGACCTTCCAATGACATTTAATGAGTCTCGTGTAACGTGATTTCAGTATCACGTAACAGGGCTAAGTCACAACCCATGTCCATACTGGCACGTGCTTTTAGTTGTTTTGTGTTTCATCCCTAATTACTCATGATGATGATTATATTATATTTTATTTTAGTCCCATTCTCTTTAGAGATTAACGCCACCAATTAGTGTGGTGTGATGTAATGTAATGTAGTGTATGTGTGCGGACCAATTGGTTCCCGAAAACGGGGTATACCCCAACAGTGCCATTGTGGGGAACATGATGAATGCTTCTCTCCTTGGAGAACCTCCAACTGGTTCCCCACCTTTTCGCTTCTCCAGGCCTTGCTAAAGACAGCGGAGGCCGATCCCAGCGTTTGCAAACCCTTGGCTGCTGAAGCGCTGAAGAGGGCCAATGAGGCCTGGCGTCATGGGATGAGTCAAAATAGGCAAAAAAATATCTTCAGATGGACGGAGATAGATTGGATTCGATTGTGACTATGATTAGACAGACAGACAGACAGACAGACAGACAGACAGATAGTACTTGTACAGAGATACCTACATTTTAACACTAACAATGACACATTGCGCCCGCAATGGTGCGGCCCATAACCCACAGGGCCATATCTTGGCCAAAGACATGGCCAAAGTGGACTGCCAATCCATGTGCTGATGTGATAGGCAGTGGGTTTGGATCCGACCAACGTGAAGGCTGGTGACCCAAACTTGGATGGTTTTACACCTCAACTTTGTGGGCCCATGGGACCTATTTTGGACCCCTGCTCTGATTCACAGCTGTGACCATGCTAGGCCTACGCTCGTTGCGCAGCAGCATGTGACTTGCTGGAGGAGCATGAGGCTGCCAGTGACACTCAATGATTTTGCATGATTTGCGCAGCTTACTATCATTTGTAGTCTAGCTTTATGTTGCTGCTTACAAATGTGTTCCGCAGGCAGCTGCAGAGTTTCGCCAGCACCAAGCACGATGCCAGGCTGCTGCGGAGGCAGGGGCTTACCTGAATCCATTGCAGACAAGCCATCCCCAAAATTTCACCCTGTGTATTTGGTTTCCGTTTGCTTACCTCAGAACGTAAACTGGCTTTGCAGCAATTCGTGCGGAAATCGCTGTATGTTTTCCATTGTTTTCCAGTTGGGTTCCTCTCGCAGCCTCGCAGAGTTCCGTTCCCATCCTTCCTACATCTTCCTACCTTAGTTTGCTGCTAGATCTGGAGGCCACTCAACAAGCCCGCCGTGCCGAAGCAGAGCAGCGGCGGCAGCAGCAGGAAGAGCAGCGGAAAAAGATGGCCGCGGCCATGGAGGAGACAGAAATTCAGATCTCAGCTGATCTCAGCTCAAAGTTGGAAGTTGTTGGATGACGACAACAATCATAAGACACACACGTCTCTGGCAGGAGAAAGCGCGTTGCGATGCTTTGTTGGAGCGTGAGCGTGAGTTGGAACGTCGGCGGGCCAAGGAGGATGCTGGGGACCTCGGGCAGGCCGGGATTCGCGTGAGTCCAAAAGAAACATTCGGCGTTAACCTTATTAACTTCCCAACATCCAAAAAGATGCTAACACGATAAAACAAAACATGGCATGCTCAGTGCCAGAATCTCCCACCTCTCTGTGTTGCAGGCAGAAGCTGCGCGTCTCTCCTCCATGCTGAGCATGGACAGCACCCTTGCGGGAATGCCCGCACGCGGCGTGGGAGGAAACTGATTTTCTGCGACGAAAGCAGCAAGTCAAACACACCTATGCATTTACCACGGGTTCAAAACCTTTGAATACCTTTGAAATCAAATTCGTTGACAATGTTGATGTATGATGATGTCCGTGGATGTTCATCCTATATTCCCAGGAGAAGATACATGAAAATAGGCCAATCAATTACAAGATCCACAAGTCTTGCTGGAAATTCATTGGTGCAAGGCATCAGCCGTAGGCCTGCCGAAACCTGGCAGAGTTGCATGTCTTGGGAGATGTACATCTGGGCCCGAAAAAGCATCGCAGCAAGGAATAGGAGGGAGCAGACTTAGGAGGTGTTCGGTTAAAACGTGTCAACAGATGCAAGGTAACTTTGACTTCAAGTATTTGAGATGCATGCGCAGGATGCAAGATAATTTCAATCACTACAGAAGTCCAGGGGTCAAGTACTCTCGTGAGGGGGCACATGATGCAGCCCGTCCCATTTCGTGCCGTGGCCATCTCGACAGCTCACATTACAACAAATTTTGACAGCATGCGGCTTGATATTTGGTCCATGTTAGCATACTTTAGAGCTTTTAGCAATTTTAATCCATTTTAGCCTAGCTAATGCTGACTTTGAATATGTGTTAATTCACGCTTCCTGTTTGAGCCGAAGATACATTTTTTTTCACTTGGTCTTGACGTTGAGACACTGATGCCGTTTCCAGTGGAAGGCCTGGCAAGTCCTGCAGGAAAACGTATCCTTTCGCTGCGCCGACATGTTTGGAGCATCAGCAGAATCACCGGGTTTTGCAGGAAAATGGTCTGGGAAATCAAATAAATCAATGTTTTGCCATCCAAACATGGGGGTTTCTGTAAATCTTCACCTAAACCAACTCTCAGATTCGCTGTTGTTCAGTTTGACTACAACGTTTTGCATATGAAGTCCTGGCACAATTCGGGCTTCAGATCAAGGCAACCAGCTCGCCCATTGTCTCACAGAGTGAAATGGCCTGAGGTACACCGGGCCTACCTCTTGGCCAACTGATGAATTCTGTCGCTCACTGGGCCCAAGTGACATGACGTAATGCCCAAAGGAATGCACCTCCACAAGGGCCGAAGTTTCACGTCTGCAAATCAGACCGGAGTTTACTGTACTTACTTGATCTTACTTGCAAGTTGCATGTGAATCAGAAGTTCAGAAAAAATCACGTCACTGACATACTTTGTGGGGTTGCCGGCTTTGGAAATTTGATTGAGGAAACTACTTTGCTACATAGGAACTCGACAGGAAACTAGGTAAAGCTGTAAGAAACTGACAGCCAAGAAAAACTAAACCACCATCAAAAACACGTGCAATGATGCAACACCAAGCCCTCAACCTCTATGATCTCTATGTCAATATATTATCATCAGAACTGGGTGAAAAGGTTTTGCTGATTGCCTTTCGCTGGCGCCATGGGACCTCGGAAACGGAAGGCGTTTGACAGAGATGAAGCCGACGAAGCGGAGACAGCTGACGAAGGCTTCATGCATCCCGCCCGCGTTTCCATGTGTTGTTTTCGGTGTTTTTAAAGGGTTTGCAGACGATAATGGATCATAATGGATCTATATATGAATCTATTGGATACATTCAGCTACCCCTTGGAAAACACTGCCCACTCTTGTTTTGTGCCAATGGTATTAGCCAAGGCAGCTTCGGCAGGACCTGCAGTATCACGCCTCCAAGTTCTCGGAGAAGCACAACTCCAAGCGGACGGCACTCATCCAGCGCTACCGGCGTTGTTCAGCTGACTGGGCAACCTCTGGGGAAACTGCGCAGATCCTGAAGCACGCATTCCATGTGGTAGTTTCTCGTTTGTCATTGCCCGGGGTGCAGGGTTTCGTTTCCCGATCTTTAACATGTTCCCATATGCTCCCATGAATTTTCTGAATCAGGCTTATCAATGCTTATTAGGCGTTCGTGGTTGGGGGGGTTCTTTCAAGCGTTTCCCCTGAGATTTCCGTCGCTGGGCGTTGGCCCGGCCATTTGCCATCGCCATTCAAAAAAGGCTTGGTTCGCCTTCGCATGCGACGAGAGTGAGATGAAGGTCGTCCAAGAGTTGGCTGAGCTCCTGATGCAAATGCTGAAATCCTGCAAGCGGCAGACACCCCCGCCGCGGCTGCGGGTGGCCCTGAAGGTCGCGGCCGAAAAGCTGGAGGATATCCAGGAAGCGAAGCACGACTTCGCAGAAGCGGTGCTGAAGGAGGTGAAGGCCGGAGGGGCCTCTTCGAAGATATTTGGGGCACCCCCAAAATAGCGGGGGGCAGTGCGCATCACTGGACAAGAAATGAACTAGTTGATACCAACTGCATATAACTGCATATTTCATACATAAGAGGGGCTTCAAACTTCAAGCGAACGCCTGGTCTTGTTGCTTTGAACATTTCTGCGTCCACATAACCAAAGTTCGCTTTTGCCTTCATTTGCCTTCAAAAGTTCGAATCGTTCGGAGGCGATGCTGAAGCGTCACTATGGTGGCTCAACACACGGCGCACCAGGAAAACGCTCCATCGCCCCATGTGGGACTCACGGGCGCACAGACATTTGCTTGATCAGGTCCGTCCTGAAGAAACGAGAAATGCCACCGAGGTACAGGATGGGCTGGGACGGGCTCAAAAGGGGCTGGTTCAGTGCCTTCGAGGGGAGGCACATGAAGGGCGGGTGGGCTCCCAGCAGCCGATTCACAGACAAAGATGCCATCGAGCACTTGTACGACGTCATCACCAAGCATGCGGAGAGCTGTGGTGGATAAGCACTTTGGGGATTCACGGATGTGATTCACAAGGGTGATTCACAGGGATACTGATGACCAAGGCTGCACAATTGGGATGCCACTTCCGCAGCAAACGTGATGGACGGCTGTGGTTGTGACCTAAACAATCTGAAAACTGCAGATGACCTGCAAGGATGTGATGGTACATGACCGCATGTACAACGAAAGCTTGCAAAACCATGTGTGACGCTGCATTGGTGTTGCCCATCAAGTTTGCGGGTGCCTAGTGCCTAGGAGGTTTACTTTGTTTCAGTATTTGAAGTTGCCAGGTCGCAAATAGCGGAAGAGAGGAATGAGAATGAGGCAAGCCTGACGGGCCATGGTTGGAGACTTGTGGAAGCACAGGGTGTCCAGGTTCCTTTCAGCTTTCCAAGTTTGTTCCTCTGCCTTTTGCTCACAGCCCTGAGCAGACATGAGATCGATGGGATTGTGTCGGCATGCGTTGGGCACTGCTTCGTTTGACAAAGTGGCACCACGGCGATGCACGCCAAAATACCCTCTCAGAACGAACCCATGTTCGAAACATTTTGAAGGAATGCTTATTGGTGTGTCATGGTTTTTGTCTTAAAAGACCCACAGAAGTTATTCAATTTATTTCAGTTCGGACTTGAATTGCTGACCGTCAAACTGTTTTAGTTGGATCACGGGTCAACCCAACAGTCAGCCATGTGTGAGCAATGGCATGTGTCGTTGCGTGATATCCGGGCTGTCTATGATCCAGAGATGCATATAGCGATGCTACAGGATAGTAGCAGGCACCACTTCTATGCCAAATGCCTTCTGAAACACCAGGAGGACCTGAAGGACAAGGTGCTGCAATGTGAAACGCGGACAGGACTGTACTTCTGGACATCCGTGGTTTCGTTAGTTGCTGCATGTTGTTGCATTTACCGCACCAGCCATCACCAGCCCACAGCCCCCGAATGCATTTTCCCAGGGCGGTTGTGGTGCCACATGTGCCACATCACCCTGGTGCAGGTGGCGGTTGACGTGGGGGCTGGCATTGGAATCATGTCTGCGATGGCCCTGGTGCATGGCAAGCTGGGCCAAGTCCATGCGGTGGAGGCGACTGGGAGTGTCGCATAGTGTCGCTGTGAGGTTTTCACCAAAGCCATAGGTGTGGCAATGGATGCCATGTGGCCTGTCATGGTTTGTTGCTCGTGTAGATGTGCAACCCAGGTCTTGCCTGAAGTGGCACGAATCATTCCAAAAGTCTTGGAGAGCATATTGGATGCCGAGGACTGGACTTTCTGTTTTTTTTTCCTGATTTTGACCACATCAGGTTGTTGAGAACAAATCATTGAGCTCTACATTCCCATCTCCCAAAACTGTGGACCGTCAAAATCTGTCCAGGACCGCGGTAAGGTCAGGGTTCACTGCGGTTTCGTTGAGAAACTTTGCAGTGTGCCTGGATGGCCGGGCGATGCAGTTGCCCTGGTGGTTTCAGACACTTGGCCCTGGGAGTGCTTGGAATCACTCGTTTTTCCAGTTCTTCCCCTTTGAAAAATAGAAGAAGATACCACAACATGGTGATATATCTGATAGATGAAGCTTCCCAACTCACCAACAAAGCACAAGGAGGACAAAGAGGAAAGACCTCCCAAAGCTATCGCAGAGTGTTTTGCAGATCGCCGCACTTCATGATGACATCAAACATTAAGACATATGAAGGCAGGAAAACACGTAACGTTTCTACATGTACGAAATACTATATGCACCCTATACATCCCTATACAGTAAACATCATGCAATAATCATATTACATCATCTTTGTACGTCTTTGGACCATGATGATGTAAGATGCTGTGACGCCACCAGGAATGGCTTGGCATCCTGGCCTTAAACGAGGGCATGGCCCAGCCACTGCTGCGCTGCCGCGATGCGCTTTGCAGCTTGGATTGGGAAATTGCCGCGGTGGGTTCAACACATCAAAAAAATCGAAGAGGAACTTGAGGGGAACAATGGTTGGACATGGATGGCTAAGGTTGGTCATGGTCAAACACTCGTAAAATTTGTTTGGGGATTTTGGGAAAGAAATTGAAGGGATAACGTGTTTTACTTTTCAACTGGACATGATCAGAAACAGCTGGCCCGAGGATCAAATTTTGGTCATTCAGTTTTGGGGATGAGTTGGGTGAAATCTGGTGAAATCTCGGGAAGTAACATGTTAATCTATGCTGATCTATGTTAATCTACTATACGTTGATCTATGTTGATCTATGTTGATCTATATTGTTGGCTTATGTTGATCTATAATACCCACATGACATTTCAAATGTTCATCCGAGGTCATGGTCCAGCGCGGCCGCAGATGCTCCCAGGCTGGCTGCGCCTTTGGGTGCAGCCGGGCCAGGCTTCAGTGCAGCGGGGAGCTGGTGGTGACGTCACCTGTGGCCCAAGGGTCCGGGGATCGGATGATCAGATGATGGGATGATGGGATGGGGAAAGTGATAATCTGATATGAACTGCATGATTTGCCTCGTTTCCTTGGTGATGTCATTTGTTCATATTTGTTCAGAGTTGTTCCATGAACTGCTTTGTAATTCATGTTTGTCATCGCTGTTCATGTGCGGCTGCAATCTATGACTGTTTGCCCTGCAGGTGATCACCTCTGAGCAACTGCAAGGTAGCCCCACGCTTTTGCTGGACCTGGATTTGAACACTTGCAGCGTCAGCGACCTCTTCGAAAGCCAGGGGATTGATGTGGAAAGCGCTGGTGGTGCCACTGGCTTGGTTGGATGGTTTGACCTACACTGTTGTAAGGATCATCCGGATGTGGTCTTGTCTACGTCGCCCAGTGCGCCCAAGACTCATTGGCTCCAGTGTTGGATGCCATTTGACAAAGCCCTGGAGGGAAGCACCAAGTTGCACGTGCAGGTCCAGCTCAAGCCACAGAATTTGGCCGGGTTACCAGAGTTGTGCGTGGTGCTGTCTGATTTGTCTGGTGAGGATCACCATGCGCAGTTCTTCCTGGATCGAGGTGTTGTGGAATACGGCAAGGTCAGAGCTGAGGCGAGAGAATCAGAGCCCAAGAGGCGGAGGCTTGAAACAGAGGCGGGTTGCTGGTTTCAAAAGTTCAAAAGGGTTGGGATCTTTTCGCGTTTCAACTTTCAAGATCTTTCAAGAAGTTAAGATATTTAAGATGATGTTTTCCAACTTGTGTTTCTCCTGCTGCTTGGATTATGATCAACCAACATTCTTCAGGGACCAGTGGCAAGCACCAACCACCAACCAACAGGACATTGAGGCCATTTACTTCCCATCCGATGTCCAAGAGCTCCTGCGACTGGCCCAGCAGGCTGTGAAGGAAGGTGCAGGGCCTGAATTAGCTTGAAATTTGGTGCCAATTGGTGCCATCACCACAACCGGCTGTTGAATGTCCTCCCGGAAGATAGTGGGTGGAAGAGATCGAAGAGATTCCAGCGGCCTGCGATGTCCTGCGCTTTTCCGCTGGGGAGTTCGTGAGAGCATCGATCCATCGCCGTGTGCGAGGATTTTGTGAACAGATGCGAGAGGTGAAAAAGGTGGGACTCACAAACATTCGTGATACAGATGAGTTTCGGTCCGACCCTTTGCTATCCTTTGCTACCAATGTTTGCCCGTCCCAACGTAATGTGTTTTGGGAGACGGTCCTTCAGGTTTCCGCCACCATCTCAGACACCTTCGAGCTGATGGCTCAGCAGTGGTTCACCAACTACCAGATGACATCAGATGATTAAGTTGCCAAATTTTTATCCAAATTCAATACCTTCTGTTCAACAAACGCATGGCCATGGAAACCCACCCTTCATAGATCATATTCCGGCTGAAAATGGGCCTGTCCCTTTCGTAACACCTGAGGCCACTGGCCCCACCAGCAGGCGTTGTGCGAGAGTGGACTCAATAGAGAGCCATTTCACTTAGGACATCCTGGGGCATCCTGGGATGGCAAGTCTATACTGCTTTGTCAGGCATGTGTGCTTTTATAATATGTTACATTAATGATCATTAATGCCTTAATGCCAAGCTTCAACTGGTTTGGCGGATGATTCTCCACTGATAGTGGTCCATGGCAAAATATCTCGAAGTCGATCCTTGGCCAGACCACATGCTCTCCCCGCGGCTGATCCAAAAAAAATTAACAAAGCGGAAGCCCCAGACACAGTTTGCAGAGAGATTGTCGAGATCGGTTTACTTAGTTTACTTCTTGACCCCGTGCTTGGGTGAGTAGGAGTGGCTAAAACTCACACCTTTTTGGGGGGCACAGTTACACTTAGAACAGACTCAATGGGACAAGTCCCCCAAGGCATGTGTCGTATGTGGCAGAGGATGCGGAGCTCCACATCAGACGCTCGGGTTTGATCAGCCACAATGGGCCGTAGGCGAAAAACCAGAGAGAGAGAGAGATATATATATAGATAGATAGATAGATATTAATATATATATATATATGTGTGTGTGTGGTTGTTCATAGATGATGGCTGCTTACAAGAGATCAAGAGATCATCCAACATTGTCAGATGTTGATAGATGTTTGAAGTGTGCAAACCGCTGGAAGCCCCGGCAAAAAAGAAGAAGTGGTGACTGGGATGTCTGATTAACCTTGGATGGGGTTTCTTGATAGGGCCTTTGCTGCCACTGTGGAGTCCATCTTTGCCCAATGGTAACTGAGGCAATCTGAACTTCCATGTGGAGTCGAGGTGGGTCATGTGTCATCGGAGCAATCTGACACATATCATCTTTACACAAGGCTGCAATGGATCAATGGCATTCCCGTGAGTTGCAGCAACTGCAGGAGTTTGACCCTACTGCCCATGATATTAATTATGCCAATATAATCAATGCATATTAATGCAGGATGAAGCTGCAGCTCATGATCACAGAATCTGTAGACAGCCAACGCCAACAGCAGCCATTTGTTCATGTTTGGGAATCGCCCAGAATGGCCTTCCCACACGGTCAACATCAAATGGTTCTTGGTTCCATCCTGCCAGGGGCGTTCGGAAGGTGCAGCGCATTTTGGTGCATTTTGTTCATACACTTCTGATGCATTGTGATTTTGATTAGTTTTGATTAGTTTTAGTGTTTGCAAATTCAGATCATGTCCTAGGCAGCTTCAGCATTGTTTTAATGCGATGAGATGGCGCTGATAGATGCTCATGGATCTGTATGGGTAGTTTCAAATAGTCTCAAGGCCAATCAGCTTCAATCCGAACAGGAATTGCTGAAGAACATCACTGCGCACGTTCGCAGTGGAGAGGCGTGGGGCTCGTCACATCTCGTCACCACGGTTGAGCGATGCTCGTCACATCTCGTCACTCCGATGTCCCAAGGTGCTGGCGATCATCGGCGGCTCTGGTGCCGGAAAGACGACACTTTTAGACACGGCCCCTTGGATCCCTTGGATCCCTTGGATCCCTTGGATCCCTTGGCTGAGCAAAGTTTTAGACATACTTCGTATGCGTTTCGTATGCGTTTCGTATGCGTTGCTGACGTGAGAAGTTTGGATGTTGAAAGATGTTGAAAGCATCGCGACTCGTGGGTCCCGGTTTCGGCTTGGCTCTCCGAAAAACACAACCCACGGATGCTGCAGGTGGCGCTAGAACCACGACAGGGATATCGGCAAGGGCAGGTGTTGCTGAACGGTATCAACTTGGTTCGTACCTGAGCTTAGTGAGTATTCTGACATGTGGCACCACAGCCGGGACAACCAGTAATTAGTTTGCCATCGCGTCGGTGTGGCAAATTAAATGAAACGAAAGTAAATAGAAGAGTTCGGACTGTGGAAAGTAATTAGTTTGCCACTCCACTTTCGTCAGTGTACTCCTCCTAGGACCAGGCTCTATTTCGAAAGAGCTGTGCCTATGTTGCGCAGTCGGATGCTTGCTGTCCAACCCTCACCGCTCATGTCTTAGCGCTGGATGACAGCAAACTCTTATGGGACAGTTGGGAGATAGGTCAAAGAACATGACTCTTCTTATCTCTTCTTGATCGTTTGAATCTCTTTGATGGCAATTGAAACTATAAAGCACTGGGCAGTGCAGCAATCCTTCATGCAGAGTTTCGATGGTTCAATTGCATACATCTTTGGGTAGGCAACATGTTGCAGAGATTGCAGTGATCCGAAAACCCCAGCATGCTAGCCCTCTCAGACTATCAGGCAAGTCCTGATTTGATTTGCTCACTGTACAGTAGTAGTGTACAGCTTGACTCCATTGCCTTTTGTTGGCCCAGGTCAAGGAAACGCTTCTTTTTGCTGCTAGCCTCTATCAAGGTTCTGAACAGCGTCATGCTGTTCCCTTTTTTTTGCAGTGGCAAATCTTAATGACAATATATAAGCAGAAGCAACCCCACGGAGTTGTATTACCCGTGAAGTGGCAGATGGGTTCCAATGTATAGGAACCCTGAAAAAAGATGCAGAAGAGAAATTTGAAGTAAATCAACATTTTTTGATGTATTTTTTCCATTTTTTAGGGGTTGCTATACTTGTTGCATCCTTTCTCCGTAGAGACCATTGAGAAATGCACAGGTCGTGAGACCCTGAGCGCACGCAAACGTCACGTCCTGCTCTTGGAAGATGGCTCTTCTTGATGGTGTGTAGAGGTAAAATGATTTCCATATTCGTTTGTATAAGCAAACGGAATGAAAAATACGCATGCATTCATTTAGGGCTTCTCTCTCTCTGTCTCTATGTGTATATGTGTATATCCATGTCTATTGTTTGGCAGTCCTTTGGTTATGTCCATCGCAAACGGCAATCAGCAAAAAAAAGAGATGCTTGCAGCTGGAAACGGGGATTGAACTCTAACAAAACATGGGATACATCTCAGAGAGTGCAAGAATTATGAGCAATGAGCATGTCAGAGGTGGAACGCACGAATGGCACTGTTCCATGAGAATTTGATCTTGCAGCGCCTTTCTTCAATTGAAACTGTGGTTTTGCTACGGAGGTCCAGAATCTTCTGGCAGAGGTGGGCCTAGATTCCTGCCAACACGTGAAGGCAGGGCTTGAAGCAAGGAATCATGAGTAGCTGAGTACTGCTGAGTAGCTGATGGGAACCAACTATAACATCTATAACCAAGTCTTAGCAGCAATTTGCTGCCAAAAAGCATTGTAAAGTCGAGCCATTGCTGCAGGTGGGCGATGGATTGCTGATCCGAGGAGTGTAATTTTCTCAGATCAAAGCCTTAAAGCATGATATGATTGGTGCGCCATGCCACAATAAAAGCCATGGTTATCACAGAGGTCTGGTGGGCAACGGCGACGTGTGAGTCTCGCAGGGATGCCAAACCTGGCGATTTTTCCATCCTTTTCCTTTTCCGGGTTTGGTGATGTCAACGGAAGGCAGGTTCAATTGTGGTGGGGGAGAAGCATGATATCGAGTGATGTGTAATTGAAATTAATTGAACATATACTGTACATATTACAGTACATTACAGTACATATACCAAGAGATCCGATGGCTACATATGACAATCATATGACAATCATATGACTAGATGGACCTTGGAAGTCATCGCCTTCGCAGTCGCTGAGGCTGTTGAGTTGCTGAAGCGACCTTCAGTGCTGGCCGGGATCTCAGGATCTCAGGATCTCGGTACCGTTGGTGTCCAGCAAGACACGAGGTCCTTGATGAGCCCACATCCGGCTTAGATTCGAAGGCTGCTGAGGCCCAGATTCACTGAAAATCACTGAAACATACTGAAGCATACTGAAACTATCAATCCCTGATCTGTAACCATCTGGAACGATTTGTATGTGGCTACAATTGGACCCACTAAATCCGCTAAATCATGAAGACCACCTGGTTCCTCGCAGTTCCGCTCTTTTTTTCGAGGCCATCATCGAGCTCCTTACGGGCCTGTCGGTGAGCAACAACCTGGCGGCGCTTTGTCCCTTGGAACAATGTTGGAACATGTTGGAAAGGTGGAGCTGTGGAGCCAAGGGATGACTCATGGGTGACTCAGATCTTTTCAGTTTCGGATGTTTCGGATGTTTCGGTTGACTCTTGGATCGTAGTGACTGAGGCACGATCCATCAGCCATCATCGTATGTTTTTCAGTTGTTTGGGGCTAAGAGTGGGCTGATGCTGTGAGTGTCTATGTTTTGCAACGTTTGGCCTCCATGGACAATCTCATATAATCTCACAATCTCCCTGTATCTGCTGTATCTCCCCATGTTGCTCCATTTAGAAGGACTAGGTGAAAGTTGTGCAGGTCAGACGGTCACGAGCTGAGCCCTTCAGGTTTGATCGGCTCTTGGTTCTCGCAAAGGGCCGCATTTGCTACTTTGGTGCCATGCTCGGAAATGATGTGCGTTCGATAGATTCGGATAGATGCCGTACATCGATGGATAGATAATCATAGAAAATACTGTAGAAATCTGTTGGACATCCGTTGTGCCAAAAAACATGGTATAAGGTCGGGCAGACGAAGCCCTTGCCCATTTTGACAGCATCGGGTGTGGCCCTAAGAAACTGCCGCAACTGCGTCAAGCGGTGCCACATGCTATGTGCCATGTGCTATCATGTGCTGCAGGTATCCCAGTCAACCTGGAATCAATCCGGCTGAGCCGAGCCCTTGGCACATCATGGCACATCATGGCACATCTACCATGGCAATGGCATTCTACAGCCATTTGACTCAGCAGTGCGATGAGGTTTATGATTCACATCACCAACGCAGACTTTGCGGAAGAGGGGCAGGTGAGGAGCCTTTCAGTTGCTGTGTCAATGCTGGGTGCATCAGAATGGTGATGTCTCCATCGCAGCGGCTGTGATGTTCAGGTGGAACAGATTTGCGACGCCTGGCAAGCAGCGAAGCAGAAGAAGCAGAAGGAGTGCCGAAGCACCAAGATCAACAAGACAACCGCTTGACAGGTCAGTTTTCCGGGGTCTGATCTGATCTGATTTGCTGGAACTTTTGGGAACTTGCCCGCAGGAAAAACCCTGCTTGCCGTGACGGCCCAAGAATCCCATGATGCACTGCATTTGCACCGCCTGCAGCGGCTTGCACCACTGTCAGGCGAACAGAGGTACCACGTACAAAAGCTGGCGCTGGCTTTTGCATCCAGGTGAGACAGCTGCAGATGGAAAACATTGGAAAACTGAAAGCTGATGAAAGCTGTGAAAATACAGCTACAAGATGCTACCAGATGCTACAAGTTACAAATCTCTGGTGGTGATGGAGCAGCGATCAGTGGGATTCCGAACGGTGCAGGTCTGGAAACTCTTCTCACGCTTCGTCAAAAGCAACGTCAGGCGCATTCGTAGCGCGACAGTTTGTGTGGTTTAAGAACTGCTGTCCTTACGCCCTACAGCTGTTTTGCAGCATGCACTTTTACACTAAAGTGTCTCCCTTGAAGTTCTTGCAGCTTGCAGGAGTCCCATTGCTTTTGCTGGACGCGCTGTTTTGCTCTTGCCTTAGTGATGATTGGTTCATTGTCCACAGCCGGTTTTCAGTCATTGAATGTAAAAAAAAGCCAGGCCAGGAATGTTTGTTTTGGGAGCCGGAGGCTTCAAATTGATCCTGTGCACAGAATAAACACGTCAGTCTTGGCTCTGAGATAATTGAGGTGGTACAGTATGGTACAGTATGGAAATATGCTGGCCACACTTCCTCCCAAGCAGCAGCACCCCATGCAGTCCCTGTAGTGCCCAGGACGGCTTTGTTGGTCTCCTTCGTTTGCGTAGCCTACATCGGTGCCCGGAACCGGGACCAGGCGCACCATGACATGCCTTGGCATCCACGGTATCCATGGCCTTTTGTCCCAGGAGAACGTGCTGAACTACCTGTGGGCCATCATGTGGGCCAGGGGCTTGGGATTCCATCGTGAAATGTTGTGAAATTCGTGGCTTCCCCATGTGTTCACACATGTTTCCCGGGTTTTGCTGGTTTCCCCAAAGTGGGCTGAGGTCCAACAACTTCCGGCGTTCCTGTGCATCGGTGCTGTACCCACCTTTGCACGGGAACACGCATGTTTTCGCAAGGAGGTGCCCTTGATCTGGGGAGGCATACAGCAGGAAGCCACAGGGAAATGGGGCCTGAGGGATCGAATTCTGATCGATATGTTTGAACTCTTTTCTGGGTAGATCATAGCGGATCTGGCTATATAAATTTGATGTATTGGTCGGAAGTAAGTGACATGACTCTGACTGCATGAATTAGGTGCGTTTCCCCATGCACAGATGGCCATGTGATGCCATGTGCCTGTATTCACCGCAGCTGTTTGCTGATCAGCAAAAGACTCCCACGGGTGCTCCACAGCCATGTCAGAAGTTGAGGCCCCCATCCAGTGCCGGCATAGATTACATGTAGGGAGCAGCATGCCGGGGGGGAGGTATATGCAGGAACTTACGGCTTTCAAGTTGAGCTTGACGAAATGACTTGAATGTGCGAATGCTGTAAAATACTGTACGATGTTTCTTTTAAGAATTGAGCAGTGGCTGCCTGTAAGTGCATCAAATCTGGATTCTCAGCTCTCTGCCGCAGCCAAGCTGGCCCACAGCTGAGATGGATGTGTAATTTTTTAGAGCAGCCAGGAGACCCTCGGAGACCGTCGGAGACCGTCGGAGACCGCTCACCGGTGCACCGATGGCAGGTTTCCTCCGCAAGTTGACCATCAATGTGGAGAATCTGTCGCAGGATAAATGTGCCTTCGTCTTCTCAGGTGAAAACTTCGAGTCTGGTGGATGGAAAGATCAGAGAACCCAAAGAATCACCGACTTTGCGGCCTTGGAATTAGAAAGCCAGTCCCTATTTTCCGGGCTTTCGGGCTATGTGGTGTTCAGCAACACGGATCATTCCCAGCTGTTGACGATGGCCTTTACAGTGCCCATCACCACGGCACCCTGCTTCTCAGCCACTTGGCTTTCAGCCCACAACATCCGTTGTTTCAAATTCTCTGCCAGTCAGATCAAGCAAGTTTTGGTAATCATGATAATCCAACATGGCTACTGTATGGAAATCTTCAGGAAATCAGTTTTCCTGGCTTTTCCTTGCTTTTCCCAGATGCTCCATTTCCAGGTTATATAGTTAGATTTGGCAGATTTTGGATGATTTTGGTCGCCTTTCCGGGTATACCATGTCCATCATGTCCTTGTTATACCCCGGTCACCGAGGCCCGTTGTGGCGCCTCGTTGCACGGCAAGGACCTGCTTTCGCGGGTGCCCGACCTGGCCCGGCCGGGCACAGGGCTGCGGCGCGAGGCCGGATGCGCCTGGGAGACCCAGGAACTCACCGACGAACACGTCACGGTGCGGCTGGTGGTGCTGCCACCAGAGGGAGCCAAGCTGCTTGCAGCCTGGATGAGATGAGAATTTGTTTTATGATTTTTTTGATATTGAATGATATTATGATATTGATAAAAACATTGATTCACTGGAAAGAAACCAGTTCTGGACATGGTGATTTTGGGGACTTGGTCAATGGCAATCCTTTGGGTTCATTTTCTGGGATAAAGATGGATACATACATATGATTGCGATAGAGAGAGAGAGAGATACGAATCATATGACCAACGACCATGTTTAATGAAGTATTGAGTTATCTGATTTTGACCGATCTCCCCGAGCTGGGGATGCCGAAGTCATACAGAGATTTCTTGAGCCAAGCTGCTGAATTTGGGATCATTTGGGATGTGTTTCATGGTTACAAAAGGCAAGTGTTGTGGCATGTTGTGGCCCGATGGACCCCATGGATCTGGCCGTCCAGGAAGAGTTGGAACGTCGCCTGGCGAAGGCACGCTATTGTCGATCGGTGTTGACGGACCAAAACCAGGCCAGCACAGCGCCTCGCATGACCTTTGTGAAACGACGCATGGTCCTGGAGATTGACAATCGGTCTGAAGCAGCTCGGCACAAAGGTTGCAGTTTAATATATATATATATAGTTTAATTATGAGAATAAGAATGGGAAGAAGAACATGTCTGGATATAAGGAGTTGGTGTTGGTAGTTTGTGTTCGGTGATGAGGTTGCATTTGTGGTGCCGCCGGCTGTGTCACAATGGAATGAGTTTGACCACCTGCATGGCATAGTAGTTGTTTGGAATAAATGTATCAGATTGAGTGAAGAAAGTGTGTCTCAGCTCTGGCTTTTGTAGTTGCAGCCAGCTTGCTGGTTATTACTGCATTACTGTTTGAAACACAGTGTCAACGTACTGCACAGGAGAACATGATCTTGGACGGAGACTTTTTCGACAGCGGCAGCTGGTGCGGTGCCAAACTGGCATGCCTCGAAACGGGGAAAGTCAGCCGCTTGGAGTTCGCCAGTGACGAAGTCTTCCGCGGCCTTACTGGGCTGATGTGGTTTGTGAGCGAGAAGAGTTTGGACACCTATTTCAGTCACTTGGAGCCATCACAGTATGGGCTTGGTTATTCGGATTATTTACATAGTTTGGTTGGTTGTTTGGTTGGCATATGTTGGTATAGTATAGTTGTAGTGGATGGGCCTGCCATGGTATGCCTGGTTTTCAGAGCGGGCGGATAGCCTTGGCAGTTGAGATGGGCTGGAGGCAAGAATGCGCTCCGGTGCATGTCTTGTTTTGGCGTGTGTTTATTTACCCGAGCTGGATTATTGGGGGCAATTGTTGATAAGTATTAAAAAGGCTGCCCCAAATAGGCCCAAAGAATATATAGCACCTGTTGACCACTTCGCTTCGCCACGCCGAGGCCTGGTGTTTTCTAACCCGCTGACCACTTCAGCCACCTTCAACGCTTGGGCTGGACCACCTCCTGCAGAATTGCTGCAAGAGATGTGGACAGCACCAGCAGTGCCTGCCAAGGGGGTCCAGGTGCCGGGGTCGAGCCATTGGGGTATCATATGGTACCGGACCCATGGGGTACCAATGGACCCACAGAATGGGGTGGAATGGGTGGGTATGGGTTGGTTGATTTTCATTGATGTTCCATAAGTGAAAATTGGGTTCCAATTTTGCCTTGAACCATCCATTTTGGGTTCGATAATTTCGACCCACACCCAGTCAGGGGTAGGAAAGTAAGTCGCCAGCAAGTTTGTTCCTATCTTTCGTCGCGGCCCATGTAGACAAGCTGGCGAGATCCATACCCCAAAAAAGGGTTGTAAGCTCAAGATAGCTCAAGAAACCAATCCGGGGAATCTACTTGTCACAAGAATCTTCTTTGGACAGACAAACATGACCCTCGAGAACTCCATTTTTCTCCCATATCCCCATGTTGCGTTTCCTGCAGCCAGGTTCCAAATGGCCAGGGCTGCGCTTGGAATGTGCTCGAGCATGGCTCCGTGGTCCACATTCGCGTGATCATCCTGGAAGAGTTGGCGCCAATGAACCCAGCGGCATATCCACCACGAGAGGATGGGGCTACGACTCCGGCATCCCCAAGCTCCCCACAAGCAGCTACGGCAGCTACGGCAGCTGCCGCGGCCACTCGGAATGTGTCAAAGACCTTTTCTTTTTCCTATCTCACTATCAGTCATGCACTAAATATGTCATAATATATCATCTTGTTTCATTATATGATATATCATGATCCATCATAATATCACAACATAATAGAATCATAATAATGACAACTATACATATTATACATATTATACATATTATACATATTATACATATTATACATATTATACATACATATATACATATATATATATTACATATATATGTATGTGTACGGCTTATATCCCCGCACAGGAGGATTCCAAGGCCGCCACGGACACGCATTCCACAGCGATGGTCCTGGCGAAGAGCGAGTCCGAGGAGCTCTTGGCCTCCAATGGCATGGATAAATTCCTGAGCTCCACGAGACCACGAGACGTCTTGGATGGCGTGACGTGGCGATGGTCCTGTGAAAGCTGTGATTTTGGGTGAAATATGATAAAATATGATGGTGATTGATGGTGACTTTATGGTGACTTTATGG
>Ga0126342_10007999_pt1 | contig 18905 bp, 10 predicted proteins | sample Cyp1metagenome_FD_92528 | JGI IMG/M metagenome (GOLD analysis project Ga0126342, IMG submission 92528) | Coral microbial communities from Lord Howe Island, Old Settlement Bay, Australia - Cyphastrea 1 metagenome | ecosystem: Host-associated > Invertebrates > Cnidaria > Coral ... | reverse complement strand
CTTGGGGCAGCTTGCTGGCTGCGAGATGGGTTTGACCTTGGAAAGCGAAGAAGGAGAAGTTCCACACCTGCGGTGGTCCCAGGCGCCGCCCCTGCCTTGGCCAAGGCCGGGGTCGGCGGATTCTATTTTATTCTTATAATATGCCAAGTGGTTATTTTTTAACAAGATGTATATAATACCCATTTCTTGTGGACCTGTCTTGAGGTAATGCATATATTCGATTGGTGTAGTTCGCAAGTTACTGACGCGTTTTCACTGTGTACCCACGAATCGCTGACAGCTGAGTAATTAACCAAGACTCAACCAGCTCCATGTTACTGGGCGCTGCGCTGTTGTTTCCTTTTTTGCCCACATAAATCAGTCGTCAGTTTCTCATGTCCAATCCAAAGTCTATCATTGGAAACATAGGATTACATCATGAGGAAACTTGAACATATCTATTACATCTCGCAACTTCGCACATGGACAAGTTATCCCCATGCACAAATTACAAGATACCCTCTGGTAAACTAACATAGCTATGGAAAAACACAATTTTTCATGGGATAATCATTTATAAAAATGACAATTTTGCATAGCTGCTAGGCATAGCTACTGTGAATAGAAGAAATCCTGCAGCAGTTGGTGGATGGTTTATCGCTTTGTCCCATCTTTTACAATGCTTCATAGTAATAGTTACCTGATAGTTACCACTTGGTGCAGGATTTCGCAACCATCCACAGCAGGTCGCCGAGCAGAAGGGCGAGTCCCCCAAGACGTGACAGTCGTGATCGAGGCCCGGAGTCGACAGTGATCCTTAAGTTGCTATACTTGGAGATGATAGCTACTCGAAGTATAGTTTCAATGGATTGGTTTGTTGGGGAAAATCTTAACCGGAAACCATGGTTTTTACCATCAAATTGATCGGGTTTTCCTGTAAATTTTCCCATCATCCAATTCTATGATAGTTGATATACCATGGTATACCATCCAGTAGATGAACATAGACCATATGGGGGTTGGAAGACTAGTTTCCACTAAAGGTTGGTTGTTTTCAGGGTCTCTGTTCATTTAGCGGAAGGTAGTTGATCCAAGCATACCCAATGCCAAGCTATAGTTGAGTTTTTTGGTATATTCCAGTATAGTTGATGTAGTTGATATGCCCTGAAATGACATGTTTTTCTTGGGAAAATTGAAGATTAAGTGGATTTAGGGGTACATTATTTTCAGACGCACCCATATGAAGTCATAACCGCTTGAAATCTCTATGTTTTGGGCATGATAATGATATCTCCTCAGGAACTGAATGACCACTGACCAGCTGGCTTTGGTTCAGTCACTGCATCAAAAGCTAGGGAACAGATGGAACAGCAAAACGGTCATCCGTTTGAGGTTTGACAACCAGGGAGAGCGGTGTGAAAGACATTTTCTTGTCTCATGGGTGGTGTTCAGATGTGTTCATCAAGGTTCGACCCGTAGCTGCATGATGGCCTTTCCATGTTTTCCCTTTGCTGGTTTCATCTTTAAGTTGAGAAAATTCTAAATTGCCCTTGAGCACCAAGAAGGAGCACCCCCACATCTTCAAACTTGAGTAGATTAAGATGTTATCAATTTTATCAACTCCTCTTTGTTGTTTCTATCCATTCTTGGGCAAAGTTTGAGGGTGTACCTGAGTATGTAGATATTTATGATATTTGAGGTTTGATCAATTTATCAACTCCACTTTGTTGTTTCTATATGTTTCTATCCATTCTTGGGCAAAGTAGGGTCCTGGACCTTTGGGTTACGTAGATGACCGCACCAAGCCAGCCGCTTCAGGCAGAGATTATGTTGCTCGGCGAACGTGGGTCAGATCATGACATTTCTTCAATTGGAGGTACCGTCTGGTTATGACTAGCTATTTGCCATGGTATAGATTGCCCATAGCCATAGAAATAGATGGTTTACCTATTAATAGCATGGTGATTTTCCATGGCAAACTGTTAGTCATAACCAGATGGTATATGATTGTTTACTATTCGTTTACCTAGGTAAATGATAAGGATCCCAGCATAAATGGATAAAATAGGAGTCATTGCCCAAAATGGGATGATTTCAAGCTTGGGCAGCCATTGCCGAGGTCGGCAACTCTCAGGCAGCTAAAAAAACGAAAAAAAAATACTGGAATCAATGGATTGGTTGAAAATTCACAGGAAAACCCCATATTTCATGGGAACGTCTATTGTTTCTGGTTAAGATTTTCCCTTAAAGCAATCCATTGATGGAGTCTGGACATAGCGGGGTAAACCCACTGCCGGGTGTCGACCAGCTATGATCGACTGGCACGGGTGTCATTGAAGATTGCCTGGTGATGAATCATCCGACAAAGGTTGGTGGTTTGGAACATTTTATATTCTTCCATATATTGGGTTTTTTTCATCATCCCAACTGACGAACTCATATTTTTCAGAGGGGTAGGTATACCACCAACCAGATATTATATGATCATATATGATCATTATAATCTGATCTAGCCATTGAATTTTGAGATTTTGTTCCCATCTTTGAAACCACCACCATTTTTTCTGTTGGCAAAAAAAAATGATGTTTTTTTTTGCAGAGAGATTGCTATGCTGTCGGGTTCGCCACCTATTTGCAGGACCGCCGGGGCTACAGGACACTTGACTGCAGACAAACGGGACTGATCAATTCTTGAAGAGTACAGTATTCAATATTATTCATTAATGAAGTGATATCATATTTGGTAAATATGAATAAACCAGTTTTTGTTAATGATACCATGTAGAATTTGTTTATATGTCTTAACATCGAATATCGTATGAGTCGTTTCTGGGGTGCCATGGTTTCAGCATGTTTCAGCTGTGGCTCAAGACTATTGATAATATTTGGATATTCAAAGTAGACTATATATGTGATACCCTCTGGTAATTTAACATAGCTATTGATATATTATATATGTGATATAATAATAATATATATATATTATAGGTGATATATATACATATACATACTGTATATTATAGGAATTGTGTGAGGTGACTATGCTACCATATGATCATATGGTTGAACCATTTCCATTTTGCCAGGCATTTCTTATCAATTGGTCCATTCAGGAACTGGAGGTATCGTGCTCCAAACTTACATGGATCGATTGTTAGAAACAAAAGGGAAAACGCTTGACTTGATGGGTCCGTATTCCGTCAATAGCCGTTAAACTTCGTTTTAAACCGTAATATGTCAAAATATGTCAAAATTAAGAAGCCCTAAAATTCGATGGGTACTCGAAATGTGTCCCAAATGTCCAAAAAACGGGAAGCCAGTGGGAATTCCAGGATCCAATACATGGAGGTACTGTACTTGTACCATATTTCTGGCCATAATTTTTCTGGGGATATTCCCTTACATAGGCCTGACAAATGTGGATTTCATGTGGATTTCATGTGGATTTCGGCCTGCACTGGGGACTTCCCATGACGTAGCCATGACGTTCTTTCAACTGAGGTCTCGGGATCGTGACGACCGGCCAGGTCGCGACCGACGCGACAGGCCGTCGGCCGTTGGGAGTGATGAGTTCATCCGTGATCCTAGCAGTGAGTGGAGTGGAACAAGTACCCTCTGGCTCCCTCTGGTTATGACTAACAGTTCGCCATGGTATAGATTGCCCATAGCCATAGAAATAGATGGTTTACCGTTCTTAATAGCATGGCGATTTTCCATGGCTATGTTAGTCATAACCAGATGGTATCCAATGAATATGATCACCATTTCCCCTATTCATAAATATATAATGGATCATTGTGGAAACCATAATCAATGATGATGGCTATAATATGCTATAATAATGACTTACATTATGTTTTTATTGGACATACCCTCTGGTAAACGTTTACATAACTATAGAAATTCACCATGCTATTAATGGGAAAATCCACTATTTCGACTGGGCCATGGCTTCAAGTTCGCAAACTGTTTGTTTACCAGAGGGTAATGGGATTGATATTTGGAGTTTTTTTTTGTAATTCCACATATCCAACTTGAAGATTGCCTGGTGATTTCATCCGACAAAGCTCGAAAAGTTGGTGATTTGAAACATGATGTTTCTTATTTTCCCCATTAGTTGGGATGATGATCCAATCTGACGAACTCCATCATTTTTCAGAGGGATAGGTATACCACCAACCAGTTATATTCCAAATATCCAACTTGTCCAACTTCGGAGTTTTTTTGAGTTGAAGAATAATATTGTCAATTGGATATGAGTGACATTTAGTGACCTTGATCCTTATCAGCGGATATTAGCAGTTGCGAGTGCCATTGGAGAATATCATAGACTGGTTGGTGGTTTGGAACATGTTTTATTTTTCCATATCTTGGGATTTGTTCATCATCCCAACTGACTTTCACTCCATCATTTTTCAGAGGGGTAGGGCTCAACCACCAACCAGATCTGGTAAAATCTCAATGTTGGATCCGTCGCATCAGTAAAAGGAACCCCAACGATCAACCATTTTGTCAGTTTGTCCATATTTTGTCAGTTGAATCTCCTGCTGAAAACCAGCAGCCCAAATTTCCACATGTTTCTTGCATGTTCTGTATATCAATACAGTTTCCAACATATTTATCCCAAATACATGTCCGAGATTTTCCGGTTGATTTTCCTATAGCGCCAGATCGCGAAGTCGCCGCAGCCGCGGGCGCCGGGATCGCAGAAGTCGCACGCCGCCCCGCGCCTTTGGGCCGGGTGGCAGGCGCTTTCGGGCGTTCCATGTACTGGAGGAAAAAAGTGGGGGATAGGATACAGTTATGGCCTGAAATACCAGTTATAAGATGTTATAAGTACTTATGACCGTATAACCCCATTTATAGGGTGTATAATCCCATTTATAACCAGTTTTATATAACTAATGGCCATAACTGTAGGCCATTGAATATTGCAAATATACTGGAGGAATACTGATGGGGATATACTGGAGGACTGGGATCACTTTGGAATGCAAATTGAAGCAATAAGAATTGAGAGGGCTGCAAGTCTTTCGAGTATTTCCATGGGAGAGAGAATGCTTGCGGTAGCAACGTATTTCTTATAGCTGAGAATTGGAAAAACGTAAGTACATTGAAAATTGGAAAAACACTCCTCAAACTCTACCTTCCCCATTCCCAATAGTTGATGCTACTTTTGCAATTTTTCGATGTAGTGTCAGAATAGAATGGGTAGGTCAATGTTAGAACTCCATGTAATAGCTGGAATGCTCCACTTCAATTTTTGTCAGATGGTCCACTCGATTTCATCAGCCGGGTTTTTCATACGCTTCGCAACGCCAGGGCCAGCGGAAATTGGGGTGGAGTGTCTTGCTCAAAATCTTATTCGGAACCTGCTAGGTTGATTCCCAGCCTTTTTATCGGTTGTTTCACCGAGGATTGATGGGATGGTGGATATTGGTGTGGATTGGTTTTTGGTGGGGATTGGTTTTTGGTGGATTGGTGAAGGGTGCAGAAAAACCATATGGTGCATGGGATGGCGAGAATGGTGATGTTTTTCATCACCGTGGATTTGGTGGATTGGTGCATGAAAATGTGGTGGGACATGGTCGTGACATGGGCGACGCTGGAATGGGCAGTGGCGATGCTGGAGTCAGGGACGGCCCGGCACTGGGCCGGCTCAGGACCTCCCAGTGAAAGAAGTCTTATAACTTTATAACTTATAAGTATAAGCTACATGGTTTACATAAGTTGTGTGATGCATCATGAATCATGTCTCAAAAGTCTGGGCTCTGATTTCTTACTTACCAGCAGCTTGGAACATTCATGATATGGGAGCTGTGAGCTGGGAGCTACTTCACTGGTCCTGGTCCACTGGTTGCTGGGGTGGAACCGATGTGGTGTGGCATGGGTGGAGTGGCTGGCGTCAGTGGCTGCCTCTCGATTTGGGTGACTGTCAACTGCTTGGCTTTCCAAGAGTGATTGAATCGTGCAGATGAACACTAATATGAGGCATTTAATGGATGCAACCTGAAAATAGCGACTAGTTTCCATTTGAGATTGCTCAAGATCTGAAGTACATTTGAAGAGTGATTCTTACACCCTTTCCTGAAGCTGTTGCTTGTACTCATGATTGCAGACTTGACTGGAAAGCTGAGTGACGGATGTCAGCAAGTCATTTGGTCACTCAAAATCAGGCAAGCTCACAACTTCCCAGCTTTCGATTAGTATCCTTGTATTCCTTCGGGGTCTCTCTCTTCCGTCGATGTCATATGATGTCATGATCCATTGGCATAATTGTAGATACTAGATGCGCTTATATAGGCTTATATTCATAGAATGATTTACACACATTCACCAGTTCCCCAATCCAACTCTGCCAGTGCTTCCGCTGAGGACTGGGTTTGTGAGAAGTGTGACTGCAGCAACTTTGCCCGGCGCAATGAATGCTTCCGCTGCAGTGCCAAGAAGCCAGAGTGAGGGGCGAGCGAAAAAAAACAAATCCAGGACCGGATCCGCCAAAGATGAGCGGAAGACTCAGATTTGGCCTGTAGAATCCTGACTATACAACAGAAAATTGGAGAAGAGAGTTGAAGAGAGAAAACTCCGCCAACTGCGCCAAGATCCTGAAAAATGGCAATATGCAGTGATGCCCATGTTTTTTTGTATGATTTTCTGATTTAGATGTTATAGTTTAAGTATTGGTGCGAAGTCAGACTGCGTCCGCGGTGAAGACCAGCTGAAGGGATCTGAGTTGGCGACATGCCATCGGATATTCGGCAAAAAGTGCGCGAGGCTTCGATGGGTCGGTAATTTGGCAGTTGTGAAATGATTCTGTGTTGAGACATGAGCATTCTGGAGGGGGACCAAAAGGATATCAAATGATATCAAATGTGCCATGTTGTACCCCTTTCCAGTCACAGAAAAAAACATGTAAAGCCTCTAGTCAACTCTATACCCAATTTGACCAGAAATGGGTAGAATAAGTTATTCTGGTATAGAGATTGTAGAATAATTTTGTGGGAACTCCCACTGCCCATGATGAGTAAACTATGCGCATAGAGATTATGGGCATTGGGTGTTCCCACATTACTGTCGTGGAATTGGACGATCAGAGCTTTTGCTCTGAGCAGCCTCGAAGCATCGCTCGAGATTTCCATTGCGCCTAGACCCTCAACTTGAAATTTACGGACAGGATTGTTTTTTAATTATGCAGTGATTGGCAATGATATATGTTTACCCCATAGTGCTCCCCATCAGTTTTAGTACATTTTAGTGATGTATGGATATTTCATGGTACTTTGGTATAGAAAAGTCCCATAATCATAATCCCATCTTTCATGGCGCAGGAGGGTCAGCCTCCAGAGTGGATAGCAAGGTGAGAACCTTAAGGTACCACTTTGGGATGCTAATGGAAAATCCCATCTAGAAACGGAGAACTGGGGGTACCCCCAGGTTTCCGACCTGGAAACCTCCATGAATATCAAATGTTCAATAGGTCAAAATCTGTAAAACTCTCCATAATTTTTGGGAGATGATTGAGATGATGGGACAACCGTTTGGGGAACCCATATTTTGAGACCCCCCCCCATGTGGTATAGATGATTTACCGTGATTTACCCTCTGTCATCAAACGTGGCTAGCTGTAAAATCCTCTATAAAGGAGGTTTACAGCTGGGAGAATCAACTAGAAGTGGGGGATGTCCAATTGCTGTGTTAGATTAATTACCAGAGGGTAAGATTGATGAACCTAGATCCTGATAGTTCGTGATTGTCAAACACTGTAAAAACTTCCAGAATGTTCCATATATTGAAGTGTAATCAATTATATGGATGCTGTTCTTAACTGTTCACATATGGAAATTACATGAAACTACAGTATATGAACTATGATCCATTGTAATTTGATGTACAATGATGATGGAAATACACTGAAATGGTTATTACATGTTATTATTACATGTTATTACTACATGTTATTACATCATGGTATTTCAGTATTAACATGTTCTTACATATGATTATCAGCAGTATATTTGATATACAATGATGGTTATTACTATCATTACTGATATGATGTATTACAACGTTGTAAATTACATGGAAATCCATGATGGATTCCATGGATTCCATATGTCTTGACGCTTCCAGCCCGAGGCTCAAAGTGGTCCCAGCACCGCCCAGTGGGGGCCCCACAGATCCATAGAACTGGGATGTGTATCATTCTATAGGAATAAGCTTAGATCTTATATGGCTTATGATAGCTGATCATGAATCTTGAATATCTTTATAACAATGATTATATCTGAGAATATCTTCTCTGTTGTACCCAAGTAATCTTGGATCCTAACATATGAATAAGATCTGCATAATTATATTTTGTACCCAAGATGAACATCTTATATCTTTAGGATACATTTATAAGATTTAGGATTTAAATCCAAACTTTTTTTTTCCGGGTTCAACATGCACCCAGGCTCATCGCCACCAACCATGGCCCCAGCGCCCCGTGACGGAGGCAGAGAAGGCGATTATATACCTGGTTACCAAACGTTAATATTGGTTGGTAATGGAGAATAAAGCTGAATTATGCGGAACAATGGGTTGATGATGGCCGGTCATGTTTAAAACTGGACGGTAAAAGGGTGAAGCAACAGAGAATGATTGGTAATCAGGTAATGAATCACCATGTCTAGAACTGGATACTGGGGTGTGCTATGGTGTGCTGTGTGCTCCCAAGTTTTAATCCAAATTGCCACTGCTACTGTTTCAGTGTTTATCGACACATGGTTGGATTTTGGGCTACCCGATTTTGGATGGTCTGGATGTATGGGCATAGACATGATATCATATAGGTATGGGCACTACCCTCTGGTAAACTAACATAGCTATTGAAAATGGCCATTTATAGTGCAGATTTACCCATTAAAAATGGTGATTTTCCATGGTTATGTTTGTTTACCAGAGGGTAACTGCACTAACTGCACTAATCATGGCTGCAGGAGAACAGAATCTATCTCGCAGGGCGCTTATGTCTGTGCTGAGTTTGTGGGGGGATGCAGAGTTTTTTCAGATGCCAAGGAGATATTATTCATTTATTCACCAAATGATGCTAGTCTTTCTTATCGTTTGCCACACAATCCCCATATTTGAAGCTGTACAACATACCCTACAACGATTGGAGTGAAATGGATCAGGCAGGCAAAGGATGGCTCCTCAACCTAATAACTAGCAATCGGATTGTCTCGAAAACGGAAGAAGCGCTGGGGCAGGCTGTTCACTGCAAAGAATGGCTGGAAACATGGACGTCCAAAAATGGTACAGTAGCCTCTAAAAAAATTATGAAATCCCGTGGTTTATCATCTTTGTGGTTTGCCTATTGTCGAAAGAAGCCTAGAGTCTGGTTCTGCCGAGCTTCAATGCCTTGCAAGAAACGAGCCAGTGCTGAACATGGGTCTGAAAGTGGATACCCCGAAATGGGATTTTCACAGGAAACATGATGATAAACATTAAATTTTTGGGATTACCCTCGTTTTCAGGAAAACCCGCAGCTGGAAGTTCTCTTCAGTTTTTTAAGCTCTGAAGAAGTTGTGTCATGATGTGTCATGCAACCAACACAGTTACTACAGGTTAAATGCTGCTGGGTTGTTTGCCATGATAACATCCCACAAATATCCGCAAAGAATATCTTCGATCGGATGGAAAGGCTGTGCCAAACCGAGGTGCGCGCTGCAGGGTGGTAGCTGTGATGAAACGATCGCTCGGGACTTGTTGCTACGGCCAGCTTGCCACATATCACCGTTCCCAGATCGGTCTTTCGCACCAATGGGAGCGTATGGGAACCTCCAAAATCAGATAGCCAAGGGGGTTGGGTCATTTCTCCCTGCATTAGGAACGGTTCTTGCGAGTCAAGCTTCCCAGGGGCTTTGAATGAAGCCTCATCTAGATGCAGGTCCAAGAGCCATCGTTGAAGGATTTGGTGTACAGAACAGGTCTTTTGCTTGCGAAATCGTCTTCCAAGAACGCCGCGAGACGACAGTTTTGGGGAAAAATCTATAACCTTTGGCCATGCAAATGCATATCCTTGCATTCCAGATCATTCCAGCATTGGATTTTGTTATCATTCGGTCTATTGAATCTATTCCTTTCCTGAGGCCTCAAAATGTGGGAGAAATTGTTGCCATGGCAAGAGATATCGAAGGTGCAATGCCTGTTGCTCTGATTTGTTGGCACGGAAGATTGTTTTTTTCATGGTTTTTCTCCGGCCTATTGGAGATGATTGTTGATGAATGCTACCAAGATATCAGTGATATCAGGGTTGAAACAAGCACACATCGTGTTTCCAGTTGAACTCATGGACGGCAACATGTTGCAGTTGCAACGGCCTGAGCCTGGTTTGAAACTTGAGCTCTGATTGAAGGCTACTTCTTTGAGGTCTGCACACAAAGCAACATGTTTTTACAACTTACATGTGCAGCAGTGGAAACTGACATCCGGCATCCCACTTGGATCCACCTAGATCCACTTAGTCTGTAAGTGTTTGATAACTCTGGTCAGCAACTATCCAAACTGTGGTTGCATGTCCCCTTTGACCAAAGGTTTTCTTGTGTGATCCAACAAAAGGATTGTAGCTGGTCACTGGCTTGTACACCTGTATGATTGCAAGGCTACGGCTATGTTCAACCAGTATCCCAGTTACCATGAATTTTGGAACTTTGGGCACCAATCAAATCTAATTTATAATATTTATACCTATAGGTGAAATGATAATTAATGATAAAATCCCATTTATATATGTAATATAGTAATAATAGTGATAATGATAATAAGAATACTTGTACCTATGGATTATTTTGCAATACTTTCTCGGCTTCCAATCGGCCGTCGCAGGCGGCGCGCCTCTCAAGGTGCTGAATCTACCTGGGATGATGCTTGACCCCATATGGTAAGCGGTCAACCAAAGTTATGCCCACAGAAAAATCATGGGACTTACCAGCCTTGTGAAGCATTTCGTAGGTGTATATATATATTTCCCATCAAATATTTCATAAAATCCCAAATATATACCATATTGTAACCACATTCAACCACAATTCTGGATGGTCAAATCACGAGTTTTTGTTGGTTTTTCATGCATCCCTGGTGAAATCCTGCTCCACCAGGCGCAGCCTCGGGACCGTCGCTTGCCAGCCCTCTGGCTGTTGCATCCGGAGATCTCCCAGGGGGTGGCGAGCGTGCCCGGAAATCTCAGGGGGGCAGGAAGGAAATTGTGGGGTGATTCTAAGGTGGGGATATCCTTGATGGATATCCTTGATGTTGACAACTGACACTGGAGATTATATTTATTTATGTATATATATATATTGGTTTTGATATGTGTTTTAATCATTGAAAAAGATAGGAATATGACATGCATGATGTTATAATTAGTTGATAAATGATGGTTGATTAAATGGATTTGTTTAAACGTGAGGGATACTCCCTCAAATTCCATTGTATCCCATTGTCTAGCATCAATTTGTATCTAAAATCGTCATAAACAGAGGTAGCCTATTTTCAGACGAACCCAACTCTGGCTTTCACTTCAATCGAACTTTAACTTCAAACTGATCTTCACAGATCCATCGAGTATTTCAATCTTCCCTAGTGAAAGTTCATGGATTAGATCCATTATATCCTAGTGATTCCTGGTGATATTCTCAACATCTTATCCTCTGGTAAACTAACAGTTTGCTATGGAAAATCACCATGTTTCATGGGAAAATCCACTATTTCTATGGCCATTTTCAATAGCAAACTGTTAGTCATTACCAGAGGGTATCTTGATCTTCCAAATGTTGAGATGGCCATTTAGAGGGTATACCCCGGCACTTGAGATTCGTGGGCGCCGAGGCAATCGGAGCTCATGAAGCGGGACGAACGACGCGAGGTCGGAGGGATAGCGGGATAGGGGATAATCCAAAAAAAATGTGTGTTGGAAATACCTCAACAAATAAACATATACACACATCATATACTAATCATCTAATCCCTGTTCTTAGAAAGTGGCCCCTTGTCAGCAAATGGCCCCTTGTTTTTGCTTCATGGCGGTGAATCATTCTTCTCATACATACAATAATCATTTGAATATGTCCATTGAAAACGAATTCTTGTGGCACATACTTTTGCAAATCCATTGGAACAAATACTTATCATATGATATATTCAATAAATTGCTGTTTGATTGCTTCTATTTACTCTATGAAAACGAGATGGCCAGGCAGCTCGCGAAGCCGCCACAGTTGCTCGACAACAGAGCAGGGGAGCCTTTGTGATCTTGTGCTGTGCCGTGTTGAATAGTTGCTGGGTTGGGTTCCATTTGACAATCATATACATACATAATATGTATATATATATACACACTATATAAGATATGTAGCTGGCAAATGATGGCAACCAACATGAGTATGGAAACTTACAAATCATGGCAATGCTTCAAGAGAGATTGAGAGACTCACCAGCGAACATGGTGGGCAACAATAGTGGAGTATGGGTCAAAGCTTTGATACCTTGAGAGCCAAGAATAAGGTTTGTCATGTGACTGATTATTTTGCATATTATCATATTAATTAATATTCTGCTTTTGCGGGTCTCATGACAATCTTGGAGGTGCTGATTGATTTGAAATATTTGAAGACAGGCCCTGATTTTTGCACTTTTTCCGACCTTTGGAACCGCACTTCAAGTTGCCCATGCACTATTGTTGAGCCCTCAGCAGCATAACTCAGATTTTAACGGACTTTCCTGTATTACTGTATGTTTCCAAGAACGTGAAAGGAACGAAAAAAAACATGTGCGTCCTTGAAGATAATGTTGCTGATTGGGCGAGCGCTCTGTTGAACAGAGTCGATCTCGCTTAGCGGCCTAGACCTGATAATTAGTCAAGAATGGGTCCATATAATAATTTACTGGTGCTAAACGTCGGGAAATTTCGGGAATGATCCACTGGCTAACTAATATTATTTCTAATAATCCCAGCAACCCCCGTTCCCTACGTTTAGCACCAGGGTCCATAAGGTTCCAGACTTTGTTCATGTGAAGAATCAGGGATCCAATTCCAATGGATGTTCCCTACTCCATCTGACAGAGAACGACATGTTTGTGAATCACAAACGGTGAAGCCCCCGTGTTTTCACAGAGAAATACTTTGCAAAGCGATATCCATTTCCTTTGTTGGTTGGTGGGAATATGTTAATAGTGGTTTAATTAATAGATGTTAATAGGGTATAATACCAACAACAATGGGAATATGATGATGATCTGGTTGGTGGTGACTGGAACCATGGAATTTTGAATGACTTTCCATTCAGTTGGAAATGGAATAATCATCCCAACTGACGAGCTCCATCATTTTTTCAGAGGGGTAGGTAGGTATACCACCAACCAGATAGCTATATATATATATATATATATATATGTATATTATACCACCAATACATACATATGTATATATATATATATAATGCCATTATATAAGCCAGTTATATGCTGTAGATTGTTTTTTGCTCCATCCCAAAATTTCACGACCGGTGGCTGTTATATGATGTGCTAAGGCCTGTCACATGAGGCACTGAGCAAGGCTCTGCAGGACGGATCAAGACATGGTGCAAAACTGCGGCTCGTCGTTTCACAAAAAAATGGTTTTCATAGGTATTTTTTTGATAAATGGTAACTTGATATAGTGGTTAAAAACAATGTAATTAATCAACAAATCTGGATTTAACCAACTTTAAGTGGGGATAATAAAAAAAACACGCGAAGCATGAGACTACATTGGCTGTATATCACAGACTCCAATGTTCAACCCGGGTTCACCAAACACTTGCGTTTGAGATGGGCCAACAATATCCAACAATCACGTCGACCCGCGGCATCCATCCGCTGGCTCACCAGAGCTGCACTTTGACAAACGACTTCCAGCTCTTAGGGAGTTAGGGAGTCACAAATCTCACATGTGTTGATCATGAATCATGAAAATCATGTGAATCATGTGAATCATGTGAATCATGTGAATCATGTGAATCATGTGAATCATGTGAATCATGTGAATCATGAATCATCATCACCACCATCATCATCACCATGATCATCATCATCTTCTTCATTATTTCCATCTTTATTTTTATCTTCATCATGTTGTAGTATAAAATTATCTACTTGCAATCATACGAAGTTGTTTCTTCGGCAGCTTCGACTTTCCACATTATTTTGTTCGTTTATATATGCTTAGCTCGTATGTATATACTCACTATAGCGTACATGCAGGTTTTAATTTGTCATAACATTGGATGGCAGAATTTGTTCAGCATCAATTCTCCGTCTTCACATCTTCCAAGGAGTCGCAGAAAGGCGTCCTTTGTGCCCGGGGGTCCCAGACCTTCAGTTCCCTTTGAGCAGAACATTTTGCAATGCTCAGAACGCGGGACTTCCCTGGTAGCCTGGTGATTTTGGCCATCATTTGCTCATGATTTGCTCATCATTTGCCACATTTTTTGGAGACCAAACCATACCAAAGCCACTTGTCTAACTTCCCTGAGTCATGCACCTTGCCTAAAGACCTCGGCCTGCTGTGAGGTGGTGAAGTTCAGAGACTGGTTCCGGGCTGAGACATCTGGGCTGCATCTCACCATTCACCAGTTTGATGCTTCGTCATTGGAAGGGATCATGGGAAATCCATCCTAGTTTTCGGGTATGGTCTGATCCCAAGGTATGGATTTTACATGATTTTCCCTTCTGTTCCCCTGGTGGTTTGCAAAGTTGAGAACCAGCAAAAAACTTCCAATGCTGCTTTACAGGTGTCATCTCTCTGTCCTTTGCTGATGGTTTGACAGAATCTCCCACTTTTCTCTTTGAGAACTGGTTTGATTTACAGGGATCCTTGGCTGGGAACATCAAGGTTTCCTCGAAATCTTCCCTTCAACCAACCTTTCAATGGCATTTTCTATAATTTTCTCCTTGCTTCCACAAATAATTACCCTCTGCTAAACATACAAAAAGCTATTGAAAATGACCATAGAAATAGTGGATTTACCCATTAAGAATGGCAATTTTCCATAGCAAACTGTTAGTTTACCAGAGGCTATTTTTTTCTTCTAGCTGGTTGCCTCAGATGCCCCTTAGGCCCGATGAGTCCCTTTCACCTCGAGCCGACTTGGTGGAGGTAGCGGTAGCTGAGCAGATGAACTGACCATTTCTTCTGGTTTCCAGCATCTGTTGAAGGTGAAATTTGGAAGGAAACTCCACCAGACTTGGCAGGTAAGAGCCATGGTTTCCTGTGGGTTTTCCTGCGAGCCCAGTGACTGAGTGACTGATTGCTCGACTGAGTGTGAAGCAGCTGGACTGAGTCAAACACCATCACAGGTGCATGGTCTCGCAGCATATTTTAAACAGATCAAGCTGCCCCAGTCTCTCCAGTCGACGTTTCAGCCGCGATGGATCTCAATGAGCCCCTGCTCCGAAAACCTGCTGCAGCCAGAAGTTGGGGAATGCTTTGGACTTGGTGGATGCAATTGGGCATGGGTGGAAAGGCCTTGCTGGATCTGCTGAAAGATGCTGATATGGCAGCTGAGGCCTCCTCTGACTCTGAAGGATGCTCCTCCAGCGAAGTCAGCCACAGTTGTGTGGTGATGGGACCTGCAGGTGCTGGCAAAACAACCTTGATGAATGTCTTGGGAGGAGTTGATTTTCCAACGGGTCCTCAAGCCTCCGACAGGACTTTGGAGGCTCAAAGCTGTGACCTGAAGCTTCAGGATGTTGTGGGGACGGTGGTGCTCATTGACACGCCCGGATGGAGTCCTGACACAAGCGTGGACATTGAGTCAGAGTACCAACAGGTCTTGAAGGAGAAGAAGCTCGTCTCAGAGCATGCGCCTCACATTGTCCTGTTCTGTGTCTCTGCCTCGAATATCCGACAGTTCCAGCACGAGGATGCGAAGAAGATGGGTGGCCAATTGATTGCGCTCAAGTTTGACCAGCGTTTTTGCATCAAAGTTCTTCCCATTGTCACCTTTGCAGACACCCAAGCTGAGAACGACTTGAAGAAGATCATGCCTGAAATCAAGCAGCTGGTTGAAACAGTCTTCGAACAAACACGTTCAACAGTGGAGGAACCAGTCTTCACCATGGTTCCACCAAATGGAGAAGCTCAAGGAGTGGAGGAGGTCAAAGGTCGCGTGAGAAAGATGCTGCTTGAGCAAGTGCAGTCTGAGGTGTCGAGCGACGCCAGTGACTCTGCTTCTGAGGGTTCTTCCTGGACCAAATTTAGCTATCCCACTGGATCACCTGGATCGGCTGAATCCAGTGCCAAGAGCCCGGCACCGCTTGAGAATGAGGTTCCAGCACTGCTTGCTCATATCACCAAACATGCAAAGAAAGGATTTGAAGATACTCGAGTTCCGGCAACCTTTGTCGAGGATGTGACCAAGGTGCCGTTTCAGCTGATCCTCAACCATAGCTGTTTGGTGGTGGGGCCTGCCGGCGGTGGCAAAACCTTACTGGTGAATCATTTGGGAGGAGTCCAATTTGAGACTGGCCCCCTGGAGCGCCACAGAACTTTAAAGTTTCAAAGTTGTGACTTGAAACTGGAAAATGTTACGGAGAAATTGAGGGTCATGCTCATTGACACACCAGGCTGGAGCCCCGACAATAGCACGAACCTCAGATCAGGGTACCAGCAGTTCTTGAAAGAAAATCAGCTGGTGTCAGAGCATGCTCCGTATATCGTCTTGTTCTGCGTTTCTGCCTCCAATATCCGACAGTTCCAGCACGATGATGCGAAGAAGATGGGTGACGAATTGCAAAATCTCAAGTTTGACAAGAGTTTCCCAATCAAAGTTCTTCCCGTTGTCACCCATGCGGACGTTCAAGCTGAGAGCCAATTGGACACAATCATGGATGTCATCACGAAACACGTGGAAACGGCCTTCAAAAAGATTGGGGCAACAGTGGAGAAACCCGTTGCAACAAGAGTCCCGCCAGCTGGAGAAGCTCAAGGAGTGGAGGAGGTCAAAGGTCGCTTGAGAAAGATGCTGCTTGAGCAAGTGCAGTCTGATAACTTCAGTCGCCTTTGGCGCTTGGCCCTTGCAAAAAGCATAGTTTCTGAAACGAAGGAGCACGCAAAGAAGTTTCCAGAGAACGAATCATCTTTCCGCTTGTGGAAGAGAGCCTTTTGCACAGTGGCAGCTGGTTGCGGAAAAGAAATCTCTGATTTAGAGGAATTCGAGGAGATTACAGCCGCACTTGTAAAGTGTGACCAGGTTGAGGAGTTTCCATGGTGGACTATCTCGTTGATTCCACGCAGTCAGACAGAGAATTGGCTGCCGCCATTTTCGTACCAGGCAAGTTGCTTTCGAAAGTGGCTGGCACCCTTGCTCCTCATTGTCATGGTGATCGTGCTCTTGTTTTCGACTCTTCACACCTGGGATATGGAGGCGAGGTTTGACCAAATGTCACATGGCCTTGAGGAGGCCAAGGCCAACGAAACAAAGGTCAAGAACGAGAACAAGGCCTTACGTGGTGAGTATGGCAAGATGTATTCGTGCAGCTGGACACCTCAACCAGGGCAGTGCATGGGCTTGTCACAGCTTGACCGAGTTTGGACAGCGAAGGATTGCAGAGAAGTTTGCTGCAGAATGGGTCCGGAGATTTGTTCCACCTGGCAGTTTGACGGCAAATCTTCTGAGTGCTGGCTTGGGACTCCTACGGATTGCAGTGATGATGATGACGGCTGGGCTGGAGGTCGCTTGAGCAGCGCTTGAGCAGCGGCCAGAGGCCATAGTAACATAGTAAATCCTATTGGAAACATTTTAGTATCTTGGGAATCTATCACTAGCTGGATGTCTAGAATACACTATGTTTACCAAAAGAGCCGTTTTTACTTGGCTGTAAAATCAACATGTTTGTTGCTTTCCTTGCCATATTGTCCCCATACATTATCATATATTGCTTGATTTCAAATATGATATGTATGGCTACGTGCTGCTCAACTGCTGATTTCTGCTTAGAGGGATTACGCACGTTGCTGTGCACGTTGCTGCGCAGATGCGTTCCGTCCTTGACTAATTAAGTTGCCATGTGAATCCATGTGATGCAACCTGCACAGGTTAGGTTGCGCAACCTGAACACTGCACAGGTCAGGATGCCAATCTCACATTGCACATTTTTGGACACTGGCAATCTCACATTGCACATTTTTCAAAATTAGATTCTGATTAGTTCAATCAGTTTCTTCGCAGAAGATTCCTGAAGTAGAAGCAGACTCTACCCCGTCCCAGACTCGGAAGAAAACGCTGCAGTGTGTGCTACCGCTCAAAGAAGACAGAAAACATTTGGAACATGCCAACAAATTTAGGCCGACTTTCAGGCCCTCTGAGACATCCCACACCAAGCCTTGCATTTGCGCAGATCTTGGGTCCGAGTGGTACGGCGGAAGCAGAGTCGGAGTGCCCAGAGTTTGAATGATGAAACTGCACTGAGTTGTGCAGTTTCTCGAAGCAAATGGGAGTTACAAAACCGTATATACCGTATCCTCTTCCAGGAAATAGCCAGGCGAAGGATGTTCCAATTGGCTTGTTTGCACATTCATTCCAAATGTCATTAAATGTCAATGCAATTTGGCCGGCGTATGTTTTTGAACTACTTTCAGGAGTGCTGACCTTAGTATTTGCTTTTCGCTCCAGTATAGAATCAAACGACCGGGATCTGCAATAAAACTGCGTGAGTAGAGAGCGAAATTCCAATTGTTTGTTTCCTACACTGGGGCGGCATGGCTTGCCTTGATTGGGGTCATATATATATATACCTGGTCCCTCCAACGACGTTCCTTTTTGTGGCTTTTGCTAATGACCAAAGATTCTTGTTCCGAACAAAAATTTCTGGCCTCAACAATTTCTTGATTTGCTGATGTTGGG
>Ga0126342_10007998_pt1 | contig 18906 bp, 25 predicted proteins | sample Cyp1metagenome_FD_92528 | JGI IMG/M metagenome (GOLD analysis project Ga0126342, IMG submission 92528) | Coral microbial communities from Lord Howe Island, Old Settlement Bay, Australia - Cyphastrea 1 metagenome | ecosystem: Host-associated > Invertebrates > Cnidaria > Coral ... | reverse complement strand
CCCTGCACATGCAGGACGGGTTGTCGTCCATGTTATCATCAGAAGTGGTTCTACTCTTCTGATGGCCGATGCTTTTGATGTGCGCCTGCTGTGTTTCGTGCGCCCCGCGATGGGTTGAGAGTTGAGAGTTCTTGGTTGATCGCACGATACACGAGCACCCTTCGCAGTTCGATGTGCGCCAGTTATATATATATAGTGTCTTTCTGCGAAGATCTGGACATAAACTCAATCTAGGGATTTGAAACTGAGCACATGCAGTAGAATTAGCAAGGAAAGTTGGTTTTCTCTCAATCTGCAGCAGTTCCACTGCGGTGTGCTTGTCAGTGTTATTTTAGAACTCGTGTTTAGGGCTAGAAGTATTAACAACATTTAACAACCAACAATTCAGGAGTAGGAGGATGCTTTGGTTCAGCTTTTTACAGGTGCACGTATCACCAACAAGTCGCATGACTTTGTTTGTAGAATGCTTTTGCGAAGCAAACACAGGTTGGACAAGTTGGCGAGCAAAGCAGAAGAAGAGGAGGCCAAAATTCGAGGCCTCACTGAAATTCGGCAGAATTATATTATTCGTTGACATGTCCAGACTCCTTTTCCGGGAGGCCAGGGCCACATAAACATAGTCACAAGTTGTGAGGCTTCTATGGTTTGGTATGGCTTAAAATGATCAACCCCCAAAGTTGAGTGTTCTCGAAAAATATTATCAGCCCTTTGTGGGGCTGTTTTGTACCCCACATCTAAGCCCCAAGGTTGTCGTTGTTTTTTGTACCCCACATCTAAGCCCCAAGGTTGTCGTTGTTGCTGAGGAAAGGGTGCAAAAGTCAGAAGAGAAGCTGTCGGAAGTTTCTCACTCCGTTGAAGCAAGCCAGAAGCAGCTTTCAGAGCCTTGGCTCCTGGATCAGGAGAATTTGAATTTTTTGGCGAACTATCCAGGAAACCAGGCTACTTTTATTTTCCATCATTTTCCCATCAAACATACTACGATCTACTGTACTACGTATGTATACAGAGGTTAAACCAATCCAGTGATTCGATGCGAGCGTGGGAGCATGGGTCATCTTGATTTGAACAGTGCAGGCAGGGACCATACTTGCATATGGGCTCATATGTGAAACATGACATATTTCGTACACCAGCTGGGTCGCAGTTTCATGCGAACCTCATGCCGAATGGAAACGAAGCTTTTCTCATACGAGCAGTACACTGAGGAGCAGCTCAGGGAATTGCATGATGGAAACTCGCAAAGTGCACTTCAGCAACTTGGAAAACATTGAGAAACATTGAGTACTACTGGTAGTGATACAGATTGCGAACCATTGGAAATCATGAAAGTTGTTTGGAACACCTGTGAGGTGATCGTGATCAGATGATATCAGATGCCCCTTGCGCCCAGGTTGGCCGCTCATTTGAACTCCACGATGCAACCAGTTGAGGGCAACACTGCAGCTATTAGAGATGATTTGCGCCAGATTTTTGCACCTTGGCCTGCAATGGTGTCGAGCCTCAACACTGTCAGGATGATGAAAGCTATGATGTTTTTAATTTGATTTATAATTTATAACCCATCGCAGGATATGTCAAAGTCAAAGTTTGGTCCAGCAGCACATCCCTTGATTCTTGTTCAGGATCGGCTTGGATCCAACAATAATTCGGTGCTCAATGAGATCGGGAAGATTCAGCAAGCCATGATACTTGGACAGGTCAAACTTTGACAATATTTCAATCTGCCATTTTCCTTTCTTTCTAGGCCTCTAAGGATGTTTCTTCACAAACTTACCCGTTTGTTTCAGAATTGAAGAACCTATTTATTGGATTTACAATATTTTATGACAGGGGGAAGCCAAAGGATTGAATCTTCCCCAGCCACCTGGAAGGAATCTAGACTTTGTCCGCACAGATGATGGTGATGACTCCTGGCCAATGGGGCAGTCGGCCGCTGTTGTCTCAACAGCCTTCGATTTGATGAGAGGACGGAACACAGAAAAGAATGCACCCAAGCGAGTTCGCGTCAGAGAATTCTTCTCGCAGACAGATGCCATTGAGCAACAGGAGAAGATGGTTCAAACAGATCCCAAAATGCAGGGTTCGGAGAAGAAGAAAGAGAAGCCACAGCCGAGGGGATCAAAGTTAAAGGTTCAGAAAACGGAGTTGAAGGCCAAGGAAGGGTCAGCAAAGCTTGCTTCATCCCGTACCCGTGGATTCAACGATCCAGACCAACTAAAGCAGAAAGCCAGGCAGGCCTTGATCAAGCCGCCGTACAATGTTTTTGACTACTACCATGAGGAAGGCGTTTTCCAGAGAGTTGCGAAGAGCACGGTTTTTGATTACCTGAGCCTCACAGTGGTTTGCCTGAATGCTATGTGGATCGCTGTGGATGCAGATCTCAATGGTGCAGCGTTGATCACCGACGCTCCCCCAGTCTTCATCGTGGTGGAAAATTTGTTCTGCACTTATTTCGTTTCGGAAGTTTTCATTCGCTTCATGGCCTTTGAAGAGAAGAGTCGCTGCCTGCGGGACCGGTGGTTTGTCTTCGACTCCCTTTTAGCATCTTGGCATACTTGTAGCACTACTCGTAGCTCATTGCAGCTCCAGAAAGGGCTCCCCCCATGTGCGTTTTCTGCGTTGTATTTTGTTGTTGAGATGACACGAAATGACATGAGATGACTGCAAGAGCTGACAAATCAGATGGTTGAATTGATCTTAAGGTCTTCTTCATGGTGTTGGAGACTTGGATTGCCCCCATCATCGTTGTCAGCTTTAACATTGATCTGGACAATGCTTTGGACCTGTCCACTTTGAGTGCCTCCTCTGCAATCTTCGTGCACTGCACAAAGGTGAGAAAGTGAAGGTCATTGACAATGCAAGATCAAAACAGCTTGAACTGGATAAGTTTCCTACCTATAGGATCCTATAGGACCTATAACTTTGGAGAGAAATTGATCCTTCATGTCGTTCTAGTTCATATCTCCAACATGAAGGTGTCGTTGTGGCTGGATGTAACCTCAACGCTCCTATTTGCGATTAGTGATTAGTGGAACCTCACACACTTCTGCACTGAGTCAGTATGCAGGTGCCTGAGATGATCTGAGATGCCTTGACCAACTGAGGAATGTTCCGCATGGTGAAGTTACTCCGTTTGTCACGCATGGCGAAGCTCTTGCATGCGGTGCCTGAGCTGACCATCATCATGAAGGGCATCAAGTACGCCTCACGCTCTGTAGCCTGCATGCAATTTTCTAGCAGTCGGCATCGGACCACCTTTGGTTACCTTTGGCATGTCCATAAAGACTCATATGTTCAGTTCTTTTGTCTCATGCATTGTATGTCCTGATGAAGATGTTGGATTGAGCACAGCTTCAGTGTGGGTAGCGTCTCAGTGTGCATTGGCAGCAACAGGTTCTGGTCTTCTTCCTCTTTTGGTCTATGGTGGTCTACGTCTTTGCCCTGATCCTGCGGCAAGTGACAGTAGGATATGGTGTTGGGACGCAATATTTCAGCAACGTTCCACAAGCTGTGAACAATCTGCTACTGTACGGAATCATTCCGTCGCAGCGAGACCTTGTTGATGCCACCAGCACTGTGGGTGCTTGGATGTGGCCTGTGATCGTCTTCTTCTTCTTTTTCGTATCCATCACCATCATGTACATGCTTGTCGGGGTTTTAGTTGATGTGATGCGCGTGACCTCTCAAACAGAGAAGCCTGGAGATGCACCATTTGAATCTGTTTGAATCTATATATTTGAATTCTATCATTTTTGTTTAGAGAGGAAGCTCTTGTCCAGTTGTCCAGGATGCTCTGCCGTTGGCTCAGCTTTTTCTAAGGAAAGAGGGCATCACAATTTCCTACTTGGCTCATGAGTTTCGAGACAAGATGGAGCAGTTAAGTTGTAATCCCGATGAGCCGATTTCCCAGTTCGAGTTCCAGAAACTGCTTCTGGAACCCGACATTGCCTTGATTTTGGCTGGAGAAGGTGTTGATGTCATTGCTCTTGTGGACAGCTTGGATATGGTCTACGAAGATGTCAGCAACTGGGCGAGGTGTACGATGATTGTTGATGATTGCTGCACTTTGTGCTTGAAAGATCTTGAAAATCCCTCAATAATCATCTAATCATGTCCTTCAACAATGTCGTTACGGTCCTTACATGCATTGCCGAGGCAAAAATGGCAAAGATGGCTTGGACTTTGCAGCAGCCATGGATTTGATTCTCAACATGAGAGGGAACAACCCTGCTACTGTGAAGGACTGGGTTTCTGATTTTCTCTAGCAGCTAACACAAAGCCAGGTTTGCCTCCATTTCGGAAGTTGCGCTGCGAAGCTGTGTCAAAGCTGTGTCAGGATGTCAAGGAGCAGCTTCGCATCATGAAGTCCCTGGTCAAGACCTCGCAGTTTGTGATTGTGGAGCCTGAGCTAAAAAGAAGGGGTGCTTTTTCCATCATTTCATTGAGAATGCATCATTGCTTCATATTGCTTCCCTTCCGCTGGACTCCTCTTTATATTTTTGTCAGCAATGATGTTTCACCTGTTTTTGCGATGGCCAGTCGCACCAGTCTCAGTCGAGAGACAGCTTGTTGAGCCTGGCTAAGGACAAGATGAACTCTGAATTTGCTCACATGCATTCTCTGTTGAAAGAGTTGAGGGAGGAGGCTTTACAACGAGAAACCCAAGGCGAATTTGATGAAGATGAGGTTGACTTCTTGGCATCCAGGGCCAGTCCAAGGGTGGGATTTGAATGAGTAGATTCTGAGTAGGTCGAGCAGATCTGCCATGTCGCCAGAACCTAATCGGATTACAAGCCAAAGCATAGAAGGCCTAGAGTCTAGAGTTTAGATCTCTTTAGATCTGCATCAACCAAAGCATACTGTACTTATTTTTCAATTTCACACTGAAAGGCAAAGATCTGCAGATCTTCAATGGGAGTCGCGCCGATTTTTGGCGCGAATGGACTCATGCTCAAGCCACAGTTAGCCAGTTCCTACCTAGCGAGACCTCGGGTTCGCCCGTCTATGCCAGCTATACAAACTCCAATTCTAAGTGGAAGGATTTGTAGACGACACCTGTCAGCAGTGGATTTCAGTCACGGGTTTCAAAAGGCTGGCATGAATGTTGCACTTCAGCAAAATTGCTCCATATTGCTCCTGTAATTTGAGGAAACAATTGAAACAATACAAAGCCTGTTGGTTGCTGGTGGCAGAGCTGTAAATGGTCGGAAACTCCGATCCCTTTTGCTTCAGTTTGGCAAGACATCGATAGACCATGGGAACATGGCAAGGATAGCTCTCGATTTTTGCCAGCGCTAATATTGCATATTGCACAGCTGGAGATCCCTGGAGGCCTGGAGGGTGTTTGATTTTTCAAGATGGCGATGTCAAAGGGAGTTCTTTCGCTTCTACCTCTTCAACCAGAAAACAATCCCACCTGAAAGGCTTAGACTTAGATCATCTTAGATCCATCAAGCAGACTTAGAATAGGTCGCCGTCCTTTGTGTTAGCTGATCCCTTGACGTAGAACCACAAGAGCACCCTCCATTGTTTCACTGAGCTTGGCTCAAGCTGTATAAATTGTGCCATGAGGCTGAAATGGCCTTGCCGTGTACCACGCATTACGAGAGCCAAGCTGAAACCTGTGAAATGCAGACAAAAAAATGTTGAAGCAAATGTATCGAAGATTACCGAAGTAAGTCATTTCGGCAATTCGTCATGGATTCCTGACAGACCAAGGCGCTGGAGTCGAGTCTAGGGTAATCTACCGGGTAATCCAATATAATTTACTGCGTTGGTGGGATTTTTATGTTTTTTTTCAGGTGAAGAGGATTGAAGAGGCCTTGTGTTGGGACGCCTGATCAAGCTTCCAAAGAACGCAGCACATGAAGGATAGACACTGTCAAGAGAGCATTGAAAGCTGAAACAAGCCGAATCGATGAAGCTTGGAAGCCAGGAAAGCAACATCAACAGAGCAGCCAAAGCAGCCAAAGATCAAGAGGGTAGACAATAACTTTTGCAGCTCTGTGTTTCGCACAGATGTCGCTCCTGCCAGGATTTTTCTGGGCTTCGTAGATCGATGGGTCAAGATGGGTCACTTTAGGATTAACATTCGCAATGAGCAAAGCTTTGACTTGTGGCATCAACGCTCCCTTCCAAATAGAGGCTGTCTTGGAAGAGAAGTACACACACTATATATCACTATATACTAGAAATAAGAACATACTGCAGACTGCACTGTATAAGTACACTGTAAGTCCATTCTCGTTCTGTTCATTTACAACTGGTATTTGCTGATGTTTGGGATCCACCGAAGGACTGACTGCCCTGGCGCTGGTCACGGCAGCTGCAGAGCATATCTTCCTGCAACAGAGTGGCGATATCTGGCAGGCGAACAGCCTCGGTATGCCTGACTGGTGACTTCATTGTTAGCAAATTGCTTGAAAAAAAATCAAAGCAACCTCTGTATGTATGGTGTGGACGGCTTTGGTCAATTTGTCGATTTGGTGGCTCTAATGTTTGGTGATGGTTTCTTGCCGCTTTCAAACTCTTGTCGTCGTCTCCGAGATTCTTTTGGGAAAGCTCTTACTGTGTTAAATGTGCACCATGCAGGTTTCATCTGATCTTGGACTGCTGGGGGCGCAGGGGGACTAAGGGCACTCTTAGATGGCTCTTCATCAAAGGCAGAACAGAGAATTTCCACTCTGGTCTCTGACGCAGCTTCATGTCCTCGTGACTTCCCTTTTTTGCTTGAACAGCTCCGACATCTTGTCTCAACATAGTTTGGTCTGTGCAGGTGGCCTAGGGTATGGTCACTGGGAGTGTTACACTCTTAGACGTATCGTTATTTTTCACAAAAACAGCCTAGATCGCCTTAGATTCAAAGACTGTAGCGCTCTCATTTTGTTCTGCGAGTATCAGATCCTTTCGGTCAGCTTTCAGAATCCAGTGATAGCCACCTCCAGGAATCCTGGGAGATGAGGGCACTCTGCGTGGCGCTGGCGGCTATACGCCAAGCCCTGAGATGGCGAAGCGGCCAGTGCAGCTGCAACAGCTCAATCTCCTGAGAGAAGGACATTTAAAGCAAATTGGAACAGTTGGATATAGATCTCATGTCATGGCCGGACGGACTGCCAAGGCACCTTAGCGCTGCGAAGGCTGCAGGTGCCGAAGCTGTCAGGACTCGCTTGGATGTCTTGAACTCCACTCGATTTTCGCGATTTTTTTTTTCCGGGACTGGTGTTTTTTTGCAACAATGTATTTCCAGACAGTAGTGTTTTTCCAGCCCGCACGAGTGATTTTCACAACGGCTTTTTTGCAATGGGTCCCCGGTGTTTCTTGCAACAGCGGTGTTTTTTTGTTGTTGCAGCGGTTCCCCGATATTTTTTGCAACATTTCTTGCAACGTTTTTGGCTGGTGTTTTTTTGCAATGGCTTGCTGGTGGCGGTAGTGGTAGCGGTGGTGGCGGCGGCAGCGGTGGCGGCGGCGGGGGTGGTGGTATCTAGAATCCAGCATCTCGCAGGTAGTAGGTCGCAGGCCGTAGGTGGTAGGTCGGACGTTGTAGGTCGTAGGTAGTAGGTGGTGGGTAGTGGGTAGTAGGTAGAGGGTTTGTTCCTACTGTTCCTGTTGCGCCTGTTGCGTGTCGTGCTGACCGTTAGGTAGTGGGCCGGTTGTTGTTCTGATGAGGCCCAGTAGGATATGATTTATATAGTTGGAGGGGCGCGCGCGCGCCTCCCCCGCAAGGTTGCGGACCACCAGCACCATCAGCATCAGCAGCACCGCTGCCCCAACCCATGCAAAAACCTCCGCTGATTGCCGCAGAAGAACCCGTTGCAGAGAACACAGCAGCAAGAAGCACCTCTCCCAAATTCTCGCAACCTAGCAAAAATAACAGGCGGCAACCTGCACAAAAAACACCTTCCCGTGCAACAGTTGCAAAAAACACTGGTTACACCCTGCCCTTGTTTTGTTTTTTCTGCTATCCTTGGCATTGGCATATATGATTTCTGCTTCTTTTTTGTATTTTGAATAATATTTGATGACATGTTTAGTATTCATCTATTCTGTCTTACCTAAGACTGCCAGAGTGGAATCCAAACATAATGTATTCTGAGCATTCTAATCTTCTGCCCTGCCAGGACATGGGGCTTCGACCAGCTGAATGACACGATTGAAGGCTGGGACAGCTGCCCTCCCAAGCACGGAGCATGGAAGCTTCTCTGAACCTCTGCGCTGCATTTGTTCAGCGCCCTTCGTCGCATGTTGGATCTTCGGAAAAGTGGCATTTGTCAAAGATCAATGACAGTGATTTTAGTGAACCGGCCCTTCATGAAGTGGCTGGCAAGAAAGCCACAAAACGAATCTCAACAACATTGCAGGAAGGTGAACTTAGTAACTAAGCTAAGTGATCCACTGGGATGTGGCAATAGGAGCTTTTGGGCCTTGGGCGAAGAGTGATCCCCGATGTGTCGCCAGAAGCAGAAGCACTGGGCCTTAAGTACTCTGTGGGCATTTGGCTGACTCATGATGAGGAGGCCTATGAGATCCTTGGCTGAATTTGGTCCAAAGGTCATGCAATGGACATATTTTTCCACAGGAGACCTTCTACACTGAACGATTCATATCTTTTCGCGGTGAAATCATATGTCATGTCGGCATGTTCGAGCACTGAGATCCAAGGAATTGCAGTGGCGACATCCGCGAGGTACAAGTTCCAGGGTCGTCGAGCTTTAAGGGTTCTCTATTTTCTTTGCACTTTCTGTGCGCGCAAAAGCAAACAAAGGGTCATCTCGTTTTCAAGCCGGGCCCCATCAATCTTCAGATTGAGGCAGTTGATTGATGTTGATTGTGCAAAGGGTGAAAGAAATGCATGGCAAACAACGGCAAGTGACTGCGATCTTTCCGTTGCATTCTCAGCAGGACCCATATTGGCAGAAGAGCTGGAGAGGATCTTGGACGGAGTGCGAGCCTTCAAGCTGGGATACTCAGAGGTCTCTGGGATGACCTAAAGGCCCATTGACTCTGTTGCGAAATGTTGAGAAGGGTCATTCACCCCACCTAGATACACCTCTATTGAGTCTAGTAGTAAATTTTGAAGGTACGTAAGGGTTTCTTCATTCTCAAACCACAGTGAGGGCACGTGCAATGCATTGCGCAGCAGCTTGCAGCCATGGCCATGTGGCCGTGGTCTTGCGATTAAACTGATATTACGATGTGTCCCTTACAGAAAAATCGCGTCAAATCACGGACGGTCATCAAAATTCGACACGTCTTGGTTCATGTTTGTCCAGGAACTCATCAGCCATCCTATGGTGGACAGTGGGAAATGAGATCGAGTCCCAAGCTGAGAAAAATCTCGGAGATAGGAGAACAATGGAGAACAGGTAGAACAAGAACGGCGGCAAACTCGGAACTGCGCTTTCAATGTTAAACAACACATACTGACCAGTCAGATTTAGTTGGCAGGACAGGCTTATCATTTTCTGAATATTTCTATTTGCTGGATCTGAGATTGTTTGCAAGTGTGTTCATGGACTGCCCGAGGTTTGCCACAAACGTGGTTCTAGGCTGGAAGTCATTTAGCTGGGGCTGGCAGCGTTGAGTTGGAGCTATTAATGCATGAAACACTTGGAAACTTATTCATTATGTTTGAAATGACACCTGCGTTGCATGTGGCAGCAATGTGTAGCGATCATAGTTCATGATAGCATGTTTTCGGACATATCATTGCTGATTTTTAAGAACATCAATGCTTGTGTCTCAATTCGGTAGTCCATTCGACTGCACCTCCTGCTGAACGCATAGGCTCTGAGTGTACTTGGCGGATCCTCAATCAGATCATCCTTGAAATCAAGGCAGAGGCACGTCAAGCCTTTCAGACCGATGGTTCTTCAGAATAGATGTGTGCAAGGACATGAACTGAACAACAATGTAACAACATGCCATGGATATCGAGAACCGTCCATTTTTTGACTATATGGGTATGCTTAGGTATGCTTAGGTATGCTTCAGAATTGGGTACTGCTGATAGTGGTTCATTGCCATGGAATATCAGCACTGCCGTGGGTCCAATGGTCCAAGTGCCAGGATCCCATGCATCCAGTTGGCTACGTTTCTGCTGGCGCACATGAGGGCAAGGCGGCTGCTCTATTGGAGATATTGGAGGGTGAGAACTGTAGAGTCACTGTAGAGTCACTGTAGAGAAGAAGAAAACGAGTTGATGTCAGATACCCTCAGGCTGCCTCCACTACAAATGATCCTGTGAATTTGACATCATTCTGCTTGCCAGTTGAAGCTGATCAAAGAGTTCTGCACCGATCTCGATTTCCTTGGAGTGAACTCGTACGGTGAGGACGGCATATGCAAACACATCGTCTTTACTTCGAACTTGCTGGTTTGGAAACATCCGAACCAACCTGCCAAAATTATCTATACATCATTACTGTTCAAGTCCTCCGTGTTTTCCAGCAAGATGATGCAACATGGATAACACGCCTTCGCTAGACCAGAGGTGAAGTGGTAGCGTTGTGCAACACCCTTTCCTCCGGCTCCCAATTTCACAGGAATCCTTGAAGGTGGGAGATGACATGCGGCGTGCTGGCCTATACCTTCCCTATGCATTGATGGAGTTTGGACCAACAGGCCACTTGGCAAACCATCACTTCCAGAGGCAATTATTGTGGCCATGGATGGCCATGGTATCACTTTCATGTTGGAGAAAATGAACCTCTTCCCTTGCTACCGCAGCGCTGCAGTTTTTATACATTCCGAAGGGTGCTGTAACAATCTGTAGCTTTGTTGATTCACGAATCACAATCCTCTTGAGGGTCAACTGGGGCAGCTAGGGCAGCTAGGAGTGTCAGGTCACTGGAGTGCCAATGTCACGGCGTGGGGCTCCTACATCGAGGCAAGTGGCCATTGCCCTTGAAGTCATGGACTTTCCTTGGACCTGATGTGCTGGGTCTTTCGTATTACATGAACTCTTGTGATGTGAGTTGATTTTCGTTGGAGAGCTTTGGCGAGTGGAACGGAGTGACAAGCCATCGTCCGGTCAGAGAACAGTTCTGAACATGTTCTAGTTACTGAGTTGCTGGCTCAGCAGTAAAATCCAAGACCTGTCAGGAGAGCTCGACAGAGAAGGTGCCCAGGTATGCGGCCACTTGCGAGCCGCTGGGAATCAAGTTCTTGCGGAGCACAGCAAGAATGTGCCAAACAGATGGGGCGTAAGTGCAGAGAAGCTAAATTTGCAATGAATTTCACAACAATGCAATTTTGGAGCCAGTGTGTCGATTAGGTCCATACAAAAGCTACCACCTCTGTCCAAAGGTCTTGGTCGCGGAAATTCACGAAATTCAGCACAGATCCATCAGCTGAGTAGTTGTCATACCAAGGCTGTGCTTCACAGACCCACAGTGCATTGCCGCCTTTGCATTTGTTGCGCGGCAGAAATCGACCGGTTAAACATCTCTAGATTCTTAACTTGTTGCGCACCTGATAGTTTTTGAAGAGTAATTGAAGCCAACGAGTTGTAAATTCAAAACTTGTCGAAGAAATGTCTACAGACGGCGTATCCACAGATCAAAATTGATGAGAGTTTGGAGGCTTAGCAACCTGTGTCCAGCTTGTCTTGGGGTGGAAGCGGCTAGAGCAGTTCCATCAACCAGTGGATCACGGCTTTCAACATCCGATTCAGATGCAAAATTGTCAAATCCTTCCAGAGTTTCCCTTGTCATCATCGGTGCATTGAATCATTTATGGCTGACTGGACAGTGCCGAAGATACCAATTGGTGGATTATTGCAGTAGTTATATTAAACCACTGTTATTCCCTGGTTTATTGGGGACCCTGGTGACCCATGATGGGAATCCCATGGAATCGCTATCAACCAGTAACGGATGTAACGGGATAGCTGAGGTTTGGGGATGGAAGTGGGAAAAGACTGGCACCTGGTACGGCCTCTTCAACGAGTGGACCGCGGTTTCTGAGAACATCAGCAGCTCTGTTTGTCCTGTCTGCGAGTCAGAGGCGCTGTGGACCCGGAGAAAGGTGGCCCAAGGCACTTTGCAGGTAGAAGTACCAGGGAATTATATTTAGCTATATGTAATCATAAGCTATTTATATATATATAGTTATATGATGTTATGTATATATATATACAGTTATATACATATATAATATAATACAATTGTAGTATATGGAAACTGGACATGGCATGATATGACTCAACATTTTGGGTTCACTACGACACTACGACAAATGGCCAACTTCTTGGGTTCATTGGTACAGTCCCTGGTTCTGAAGGCATACTGATACATGGTAATGATGGTAATGCTATGTGATGTTGACAAGAACGACTGAAGACCTCAGACTCGTGAGTTGTGAGGTAGTCATAGCAGCTACACCTAGCAGCTACCTCTTTCTGCCGTCAGGTGCTTAGTGCCTTGCAAAAGTGCTGGACAGGGCAGGTGCTTATGGCTGGGGAGAGGTTTGCAGGGCTGAGACACCCAATGATGATAAGGACAATGATAGTTCTATGATGGTAGCTACATGTACATGTGTATATTATATGTAGATATGTAGACTCTAGACGTGGTTGTATATATAAATATAAATACATATACGTACGCGTAGGTATGCATACGTCTGCATAGTCGTGATATTTTCCGAATCTACTGTACAAAGTATACGATTTGTATGGCATATCTACACAGAAACCACAGCGTGCTCCGTATTTCTTGTCCCGACCAGCTTGGCGACCAGGACAAGTCAACGAAGGCCCCAAGCATCCACAGCGTCGCAGTGGATGGGAAGCAGCTGGAGCAAGCTGCCTTCACCGTTGACCAAAGCGAAGTAACGCTGGTGTCCCTGGGGCTGGTGGCTGGATGTGGCTGGTGGATGTGAGCTCTCTCAAGACTCTCAAAAGTCTAAAACCAAAGGCTGCTTGCTAATGACTACTAGTGACTACAAGATGCGAGCGGATGAGAGGGGAAAAGTGATGGCGAAGTCTCTTACTTGTACCACGTTCTTCTTGTTGCATGAATGATATAGTTTGATGGCGCATTGCAATTGCTACCAGCAAGTGTGCAGCAAAAAAGGTTAAGGTTCGAAAGTTCAAGCAGCAAGCCGACAGCTGTGATGTTTCAACATGTTTCAACCTTGTGCTGCGTTTTGCAAGTGCCATTTGTGGCAGGTGGTGAATGCAACGCAACAGGATGGCAATCCCCTCACAGGGATTTGGGTGGCAGGTGGCTGAGCATAGCTTTGAAAGACAGAAGTTGCCCCGTTGAGGCCCGGAAAGACAGGGAGAGAAACCACCAATTTAATCTCAAATTATGTCTTATTTACATTTATTTACCATTCTTGTTTGGTGGTTCCTTCGCATATTTTAATTTGCCATCCGCAAAATAAGGGATTTTGATCTCCGTTGACTGTCATAGTCTTGGGATGGGTGGCTCAACTACCCACAGAAAATTGTTGGTGCTTCCCAGCCTTTGTTCTTTGTCCCCATTCGAAAACTTTCATTCGTATCCTGCTTCTAGTTAGACAGACTTTGCATGGAGGCAATCTGTTTCCATCTCCAAGGTCACGGAGGAGATTGTTTCTGAAGCAGTGGGTGGTGTACACGAAGACACCAATCCGCTTCTTGAAGACTTGCCTCTTGACCCGTCGGGGGAACGTTGCAACAGTGATGGCATGATGACACTGCAGAAATTCTATCATCACATTTGAGCGAACATATACATGTCGTTTGAAACCTGTTGCAGTGGATGCTTTCCATCATGTTGGCTCACAGTTTGGCTTTGGCCTGCTACTGAAGTCCAAGGTTTCCGGATAGCCCTGAGAAGAAAAGCGGTGTGGGTCTCTCCGTTATTCTCAACACCTCAACGTTGAAGATAAGTCGCCTGGAAGCAGAAGGGACCGTAGGCTGCAGGGCTTCAGAAGGAAGATCCGAGTGAAATTGAATGACATTGGAGCATTATGGAGCCAAGTTTGCAGGTGAACGTGTTTTGTGGTTTTGTGGTCCGTGTCGAAACGTGCCTCGCGGAAAACTTGCGAAACTCTCGGATAGAAGTTGTTGCTCCTCCCGGAGCTTGCAGAAGGGATAGATTTGTACATGTAGAATGGACGTTTGCAGATCAACATCCAAGGTGACTGACAGGTGTCAGCAGACCGGACATAGGAAACAAAACATGCCGACATTGCCGGAAGCATTTGGATCCAGGTGGAAACTATCGACTCTACGTCTTTGTGCGAGAGGATCCTGCCTTTTGCAGCGCCGGCAATGACTCTCAGCTGAGATTGGCCATTGCAAATGTTTGGTGAAACCATGTACGTATTCATGATGAGGCTTTGGGCTGTCCCACAGAGCTGTGAATTTCAGGCGTAGTGTATCTACTATGAATCGATCAAACTATGTAGAGATTCGCCCGAGATTCACATCGGAGTTTGATAAACTCTTCTTCTCCTTTGCCTCGTTTGTTCCTTGTGGGCTCGAGGCCGAGTGTCCCAATCACGAAGCATACGCATCAATGGCATTTCGCATTTGCAGCTTGATTGAGAAGTACCGGAAAATCTGAAAGACTTCTCACAAGAAGTTCAAGAAGTCATGTGAGCGGCAGATAAGAAGTCTTTCATGTCTGGAAATGAACGATTTTTCATGGAGCTAGAAAGGCACGTGGGCATATGTGTGATAGATTTCAAGGAAGATAGGTCAAATGCAGCGAGCCTGGACATTCCAGTAGTTGCGTTGAACAGAGGGGCTGGACGGCTGATTCCTCTTAGAATGGGAGGTGTGAAAACCCAAACCTTAAGTTCTGGGTTGGATATTGCACAGCATCACCTTGATTGCATTTCATTTCTGGTTGGAGGCAATAAATATCAATAAACCAAGCATGACGCTTCCAGCTGACTTCAAATGGCTACTTGGTCAGCTGTCTCTCAGGTCATGATGCTCTTCCAGGCGAACAGTGCTACAGCCAGGTTCGCTATGCTATGGAAAAAGATCTCCAGGCGAACCCCGATAGGCGTGGACCCGTGGATGCACTGGGATGCATCGAACTCAACATTGAAAATATCATCTGATTCTGTACAGATTCACAACGAAATTATGTAGCATGGAGACGTTTAAGATTTGATGGGACTGTTCCAACGTGAAGCAGTCATAGTCAAGCATTCAGACAGCGGGATTTACAACCCTCTCAATTCATGGAAGCCCGTCAATAATTTTTTGAAGGGAGAGGACAATGCTGATTTCAAGCTGTGTGGCGACTTTGATGCAGATTTGAGAGGCTCTGCCTTCCCACCCTGTAAAACTTCTTGCTGGAAAGGTATCCTGGTGCGACAACAAGTTCTTCCTTTTCCGAGGCTGGCACACATCACTGTGGAGCTTTCATCAAGCCGAACCTGTTCCATGCCGGACTGCAAGATTCATGTTCCTCTTTGAACCACTGATTTCTGTTACTTCCGCTTTAAGGAAACACAAACTCGACCGATCAGGTGCAGATGGTCATGGTGCAACTGCAGCTGGGTGACTGTCCACATCCTTGTGGAACGCCCATTTGGTGCCACAGCACTGAACCTGGAGAGGCTGGAGACGAGGAGAAGATGTCTTAAAGATGTCTTAAAGATGTCTTATTGGTACTCTTTCAATCCGTTTCAGGGACTCAGAAAGCCGAGGCTGGCACAGCACTGGCACACAGGAATAGTTGAAGCTCGTTGCAGGCATGCTATGACTACATTCAATGGTTGTTGAAGAACAACAACACGGAAAATGGGCCAGAGGCTGCAGAATCATGTGTGGAGGAGCTGGTAGGAGGAAAGCACCTTAGGGGACCTTGCTATGCACCGAGATGGCGGAAGTCAGGGTCATTTTTTTCCAACATGGAATTGCAAATCTAGGATGATCTATGTGATAAGTATGCATGCATATTATATATCATATGTGAATTATTTGACATGTGTGTGTATACTAAATACAACAATAATTATGTATTCACTCAGTATATATATATAGATAACCATATATTGAGGTAGATACGAATGTTGCTCCTGACTAGACACTTGGATCAGTCCATGACCACACGTAAACGGCAAGGCTCTTCATGGCAAGAAGAGCATTAAGGGCGCCCAACGTGCCATTCACGAGTTCATGCCAGGGCCGGGGGACTTGGGTGCGAGGATTCAGTTCCGGGAATGAAACACGGTTGGAAATGGATCCAAGGATCTGCCCACGACCATGCGAGGGTGTTGGCCTTCAGTGCGAGCCGAACTGCGAGGACACGCCGGATGAAACAGGAGCGGCCAGAAGGTTCTGGGATGGAATGATTTCCAGCAAACCAAATCTCAGGATGTGCCAGAAATTCAGATTGCCAGATGATTGCCATCATTTCATGTCCAAACCACATCAAACCACTGTTATCCTAGTTTCACTTTCTAAAAAGCTACAACGAGCGTTAGCACCTTGCGAAATCCAGCCGTGAGGCATCGAGGAGACCAGCCGTGGCATGGGGCAGCAGTTCCCTTTAGTAACTTTAGTGCTGCTTCCAGCCATGTTGAGGGTCCTTCATGGCTGAAACAAACTTGGCCAGACACTTGTGTCACTTGTGGTTGGAAGATGTTAGCATCCATGGGTCCATCGATTCATCCAGCCATGGATTCGTATCAGATGTTTTATACTGTTTTATATCAATCTCATCCCAGACATGTGAGCCCATCTCATACTCTTGATGAATGAGACAAGGGGTCTGCTTCAAGCCTTCAGCCTTGTGGTAGCACAGCTTCGAATCTGAAGATCACTGTTTCGGAGCGCACACGGCGGAGCTAAATGGGATGTCATGGTGATTTTGTGACTTTGCCCGGTAGCCATGTCACAAGAGCCAGGGAGTGATGCTTCGATGGCATCCCATGATATAAACATGCACACGACGATAGTTTTGGTCTAGGGATTGGACCACATCAATCAGCTGTTCAAAAGGGCGTGCTTAAATGCCCTTGCGTACGGCTGAATGAGCGTTGTCCAACTGAGCAGCGCTCAAAGAACACGCGCTGCACTTTGAATTCGGGCCGCAGGGATTTGCATGTTTTGCTCTCCCTCGGGGGGTTGAAGCTCGACCCATCATTCATTGCTGTAGAACACAAATCTGCTGGGTGCCTCTCGCCCAGCAGTTACTAAAGACACCAAAGCGTGTAATTGCAGTTTTAAACACGGAGGCAATTCTTCGGTACGATCAAAACCTGCACAAATGGCGATCACATGATGCAAGCACACACACTACAGTAGCATCAGGTTACATGGATTCCCTGTCTGGTGCAGTGCAGGCCATGATACTTTGCCATGGGCTTGCAAGTAACGGACAGAGTCTGTTTGCATTCTAGCAGTACTTCAGTTGGTCAACGCAACCCTAACTTTTCCCGAATTGGAAGCATTTTTGTGCTTGACTTCAAACTGAGAGTCTGGCAGAAGAGCATTCAATGTCCATTCTGTGTCTGAAAACCTTGTCTTCAAGAAACGTCCGAATGCTTGCATCCGCTATGAATCCTCTGCATGACAAATTTCGCACCACAGAGGCTGCAAAAGTCACTGTGGTGTGGTCAGCTTGGTAGTATCGAGCCAGCTTGACCCGACCCAGCAAGGCACCAGCAAGGCAAGCAAGGCACCAAAAGTCGGCTGGATAGTTCGAATTGAGCAGAACTAAAGCGATTGGAAAATCTCCAATATGTTGTGTAGTATATGGTAGTATGAGCTCCGAAACAAGCATCGTCTGCCAGGTTGGTTCTCTGCCTCTCAGGCTTTGCGTTGTACTCACTGGTGCTGCTCTTGGCATAGGAGATACTGTTGGCAAAACAAGGGATCATGTGTGCCATGCTCAACAGTTGGATTGTATACCGTATGTGGTGATTGTCATTAATCCGCAATCCATGAATAAATTGTTATATCTATGTGCACATTATGGGATGATTGACCACAAACTATAAACATCTATAAACCATATACTATATTTTGGCCATGGCACGTGTGAATCCCAGGATACCATGGTGCAAAGTGAAGTCAAGAAACACTGGAAGGTTTTGTGGCAACATGGACAAATACAGGACTTTGAGAAAGACGGCGTGTCTAAGCCCCTCAAAGTTGGACAAGGACACATAGATTCTTTGTGCTGACTCCAGGGATCTATATAGTCCGAGCCTATCTTAAGCAAACCTCACCGCGACACCCGACAACCCGACAACCCGACACACTGAGGCTGATACTCGACGGACCGAGAAGCGATGAAGAAGCGATGAAGAAAATGGGCCAAGACGCCTCTTTTTTTCGCGGACTGAGGGCATCTGATTACTCACCTCCGATTGCAGCACGTCCTGCCGCCAAAAACTAACAGTCGTGGGGAAGCATCGGATGCACCCCAACATGATTATATATGATTAGCATAATATTAGCATATACATCTGGATCTATCAAGAACACAATCTTTTCTGGGAACAGGCTGTACATCAGATATGCCAGACGAGCTTGCTCGCTCCGAAGCATCTTTGAAGCCTGGGAGGTTGCCACATGGTACTGTGAGGGTCAGATCGAGAAGCCCTGAATAAAATGTTTATGCAGAACTACGCACTGCAAAGATTTTGAAGCAACGGCAGCGATGATTCCATACAAGTTACAAAGGTCAAACAAACGGGCGAACCAATCAGCACACAGGTTATGGTCATGGTTTACTTGTCGTGTCTTCTTGTAATCACCGAAAGCTTCGCCGCGATGGAGTTGGGGCAGAGCATCAGCATCACTGGCGGGAAGTATGTCGGCAAGGTGGCCTGAGTAGAGGGTTGGCCAATCCTAGGAAGCGCCACTAATAAGAGCCAGGCATTGTTGTCAGGTGCTGGCGGGAGTTCGCCTTCTCTGACCCCTTGCAGATTTCTTTTCTTGGAAAGACT